>Ga0209554_1001208_pt1 | contig 19982 bp, 10 predicted proteins | sample MarorgKNORR_S2LV_5_FD_188221 | JGI IMG/M metagenome (GOLD analysis project Ga0209554, IMG submission 188221) | Marine microbial communities from the Southern Atlantic Ocean, analyzing organic carbon cycling - Bottom_A/KNORR_S2/LV (SPAdes) (version 2) | ecosystem: Environmental > Aquatic > Marine...
TCAACAAGGCCAGCAAGGTCAACAAGGCCAGCAAGGTCAACAAGGCCAGCAAGGTCAACAAGGCCAGCAAGGTCAACAAGGCCAGCAAGGTCAACAAGGTCAGCAAGGTCAGCAAGGTCAACAACAAGACAATGGACAAGGTCAACAACAGCAAGGCGGTCAGCAAGGCGGCCAGCAAGGAGACCAAACCAGTCAAGACCAAAACGGACAGAACCAAAACGGACAGAACGAGCAGCAACAAGGTCAAACCCAAAACGGTCAACAAGGCCAACAGGGACAACAGACCGACCAACAACAAGGTCAGCAACTCGACAACCAGGAACAGAATGGTGAAAATGACAACGACGGTGACGGCATCCCTGATGATGTAGACAACGACGATGACAATGACGGCATTCCAGACTCAGTTGATGAATTCCCAATGGATCACGACAACGACGGCATCAACGATGCTGAAGATGACGACGATGACGGAGACGGAATCGATGACCGTGAGGAAGTTGAAGACGGCGACCCTAACACCAACATCTACGACCACGACAACGACGGTATCCCCGACGCTGTTGACTTAGATCGCGACAATGATGGAATAGACAACTACAATGATTGGGAAGATGTCAATATGAATGGACAAATGGATGCTGGTGAAGACCGCTCTCGTGACCATGATAACGATGGCATGAATGATGGTGTTGACCCTGATGACGACAACGACGATATCCTCGACGTTGACGAAGTTGATGGTGCAACCGGTACATACCGCTACGACCATGACAACGACGGCATTTGGGACCTTTCAGACACTGATGACGACAACGACGGATTATCCGACTGGTTCGAAGTCAACGACGGAAACTCCCTAACCGGTCAATTTGATCATGATAACGACGGCTTGGATGACAACGAAGATGACGACGACGATAACGACGGCATCCTCGATATATTCGAATCCTGAGATTAATCTGTTAAACAAATCAATATCATCAATATCTGCGGATATTGAATAGTCGGACTACTGAGGGCTGAGGTCCTCGGTAGTCCCCCCTTCTTTTTTTCAAAACCAAATAATTGGGTGCTTTGGTTATTTTCTAATAATTGAAAATAATATCCGCAGATGATACGCGAACGGTATCATGATACACAAATGCGCGACCACGCCATTCTCTTCAAATAGGGTATCTCGGTCACGAGATAATTCCGAGGTGGCAATATGCTCTCAAATACAACAAATGAAACAATACGCCGACGCCAAATATTATCGATGTCTTTGATAATCATCTTTTTGATGATATCAAGCCCTTTACTATCATTAGTACAACCAGGTTCATCGGAATCAGGAGTAACTGAAACAGCATTTGCCAAGGGACAACTTATCGGACAAGCTCCTGCACAATCCACCCATCAAGGTGGACAAGGTGGCTTGACTGGAGATCAGGAATATTTCGGTCTTGATGGACATCCTGCACTGAGAGATATCATGTGGAATGATGCTGGAGTTTCATCTGGAATTATACTAGATATTTCTGCCTTGGAATCAGTAATACCATCTTATTCAACCTTCTTGGAAGAATCGAATAAAAAGGACCACGACAACGATGGAATAAACGACCTCGACGATTTAGATGATGACAACGATGGAATATACGATTTGTTAGAGCGTTTTGATGGATGCTATGGAACAGACCCATACGACCATGACAACGATGGAATCCTAGATCACTTGGATTGGGATGATGACAATGATGGAATTATCGAAGGGCCGCTTAATTATGCAGCACTTGAAGCACTGGGCCTAGACCCAAGAAATGTAACAACCGACCGATATCTTGACGCTTCTATTATTCACCCTTGGACAGGACAACCAGTTGGAGCATTCTATCTCGCAGATCAAAACCCATATGACCACGACAACGACGGAGTTCCCGACGAGGATAATGACGGTTCAGGGTCAGGTAGCTATGATGAAGACGATGATAACGATGCGCGAATAGACCAATTCAAATGGCCTTGTGATTTAGACAGCGACGGTTTACAAGATTATTTTGATGATGATGATGATGATGATGGTATTTTAGATATTGACGATTCACATCCATATGACGCTTCAATAACGACATCTCACGTTCAAGCAGGCAATATGTACGATGCTTATCGTACATGGACATTCAACGAATATAGAATTTATTCTGGCGGTATTGATTATATTGCATATGAAGCAGCACGTGTTGCTGCAGCAGGGACACACGGAGTAACCTCTGGATTCGGCGCTATGGGGGCGCAAGGTACTCCGTCATTTACTACAATTGTAGATGGTGATTTAGATGGGGACGGCATACCAAACTTCATTGACCCTGACAATGACAATGACGGCACTCCAGATAGTTCAGATACCGATGATGACAATGATGGAATTCTTGACATGTACGACCCAGATGACGACAATGACGGCATCCCTGATGTTTGTACTAACATCGATACCAACGGCGATGGTTTGAATGATTATACAATGAGTAATCTAACTGCACCATTCCAAACACCTGGTGCAGATACAGACTCAATTCCCGGAATTGATTGTGAAATTGATTATGACTATGATCTAGACGACGACCGTCTTAGATTCATCGACCAGAACTACAATGCAATTCCAGATTGGTTGGATCCCGATATGGGCGGTACCACTTCACCAGATAACCTTGGCAATATTTTAGTTAGTGGAGACGCATCTAATTTTCCATATGACCTTGATGATGACCAAATACAAAACGAGAATGATTCATTCCCTCTAGACAAGGCTTCTGTTGTAGCAACATGGAATTGTCCGACTATTGCTAATCCAAATCCGGTAAATCCGGACTCACGCTGTGTAACGCGTCGTGCTTCACATTCACAATTCAATGATTGGGATGGAGACGGCATAAGCAACTGGGAAGATGTTGATGATGATAATGATGGAATTTTGGATGCATTGGATATTGATTGGGATTGCGATTTGGATAATGATGCAGATTTGCATGCTATCAATGGTGCTCTCTACCGTGATGATGGGCCTAATTCAGTCGATTCCGATATTGATGGAGATGGACTTGAGAATAGTATTGATTGGGATGACGACAACGACGGAATACCAGATTTATATGACCCCGATGATGGTAACTGCGGCATTCTAGACCATGACATGGGCGACGCTTTCGCTAGGCCATATTATCCAGTCGCTGATGGTGGTGCTTTGGATGGAAGTGCAGACCAACAAACATATACTGACAATACTAGTGACCACTGGAACATGGTATACATGCACAATCCATTCCAAGATGTAATTCTAAATTATAATGGATATGATGCAACTACAAATCCGGTTACAGGTGGTACAGTTCCAGAATTTTATTGGTTTATGTACACACGTTGGTCACCGTATAATGGTGGAAACGAGTGGGACATTGATAGTGATGGAGATTCCCTAATTAACGGACTGGACATAGACCAAGATGGAGATGGCTTACCAGATTGGTGGGACCAAGATGAAGGAAATGATGGTATACTTGACATCAATGATATCAGAATGGGTGGATCATTCAATTTGACCTCTTGTGGTTGGACAGTCGGTAATCTCGGACAAGGATTCGTATGTGGATATGGTTACGCTCTTGCATTCCATATGCCATTGAATGGAGTAAATGCTCAAATGGGCTCTCCTTATTCCACTCGCCCTGATGCGAACTGGAATGAAGGTCCATTCACAGGTGGCCAAGTAACAGGAAACTGGAGTTGCACTCCTGGTGCATCTGGTGGATGTTACCACTACGAGTTCAATGGACAAACGAGCGCTGCACTTTCAAATGTTGATATGACAAATAACAGAGATGCATTCGTTACATGGTTTGGTCTGGCAACTGGACTTTGGCAGTGGAATGTTGATGGAATGGGTCCCAAGCACCTAGACGAGTTCCCCGATGAACTTGGTGCAGATTTTTTAAAGAATGATGTTGATGGAGATATCGATGGAGATTTCACAAATTCTACCGTTGATTTGGATGATGATTATGATAATGTTTACGACTGGTATGATGTCGATGATGACAATGATGGAATCTGGGATTATTTTGAAGTGGATACTGATGATGATTTGGACAATGATGCAAACCAAGAGTATGGTGGTGCTTTCTTTACCGGGTTAAATTGTGTAGACAACGATGATGATGGAAATGATGCGGATGTTGATGGAGATGGTTGGTTCCAAGCAAATTGGGATCGAGGTGCAATGTCACAAGGTTTACGCACGCCAAAGTATTACGACGTTGACAATGATAACGACGGAGTGCCTGATTCTGAAGATTGGGATGATGACAATAATGGAATCAGTGATATTGCACAAGAACAAATGCCTGGTTGTTTCTGGGGAGAAGAACAGATGCCATTTGACCATGACAATGATGGAATTGTTGACTGGATGGATGATGATTGGGATGGGGATGGAATTTCCAACATGGACGAACTCGCAATTAGTCTAACCCAAGCATTTGACCATGACAACGATGGAATTCGTGATGACATTGACTTGGATGACGACCAAGATGGAATGCACGATATTGATGAAGTTTTACTTTGGCCAACTCGCTTTGGCCGCAATTCAACCAATCCTTGGGATCACGATGATTTTGGTAATGGCGAAGGTATTGCCAACCCACTTGACCTTGGAACAGGCCCTGATGCAATAGATAACGACGATGATAATGATACTCGTGAAGACCCGGACTTTGATCACTTGGAAAATACTTTTACTAGCGACTCATGTTACGGAGGCGCCGAATCAAGCGATTGGGACCACGATAATGACTGTATCCTCGATGAGGATGACAAGGCTCCAACATTCATTTCTATGAATGTTCCAAATAATTTATGGATAGATGCTCGTTCACCAGCCATTTTCAGTGGACACGTAGACTGGGTAAATCCAGTTACTGGACAAATGGAAAACGCAGTTGGTTTACCAGTACAAGTTACGATTGAATGGACTGGTAATGGTACAATAGCAATTCAAACAACTGATGTTCTAACCAATGTAGGTGGAAACTTCAGCGTTGGACAATTCCTATACCCTGAAGATTTGGCAGTTGGTGATAGTTCAACATATGTAGTATATGCCGAAGTAACTGAAATGTTCGCATTCAATGGAAACACTTCCCAATCTTACAATGTAGGTGTAGAAGCAAATCTAACCGTTGATTATTCTGCTTGGGAATATTTCCGTAGCGATGAGCAACCATTCTGGCTTGATTTCAAGGCGCACTATTCAGCGGATTGGGAGCGTGGATTCTTTGACAACCGCATCAAGAGTGCGCCGATTACTTTCTCCATCTTCGGAGGAATATTCGGTAACCACACCCACCCTACAAACTTCACTGGATTTGGTGGAGAAGGATATCGAACTGATTCATCTGGATGGGCATCTTTGACCTTCATCCAAGATTTGGGTATTTCAGGAACTTGGAAGCAAGTTCGTTGGAACTCAACAATGGATAATGGCGTTGGACAAATTCCAGGTGGTTATGAAGAAATTGTCTGGAACCCAACAACCAAAGAACACAATATAGTTGTAGATAATTTGGGAGTTCCAGTAAGATATGATTATACCAATACAAGTTTACCTTCGGGCGATATTGAAATCGTTGCAAGAGTTTCACCAGAATTAGCAAGTGAATGGCCATTCCCTTGGTTACATGGCGATGAAGCACAGCCATTCCGAGTTCGTATTATGCATCGCATGAATATCGAAGGCCAATTGATTGCAAACGGTGTTAACCCAGTATACTACTTCGATTCAACCATTAACAATGGTGATGGTACCTTTGGTAACTGGGCTACTTTATTCCACGCACAAGCGTTGACTGCTGCTGGAATAAACTACAATGATATTGCATACTACAAGCCATACCCTACAAATTGGGATGGTGACCCAGCAACATTGTTAGGTGAAGCAGCAAGACTGCGCAATTTTATTTCAGTGAACACAACACATTGGAAAATCAATCTAGTCAATGGTGGAGATTCTAACTTACCGCCTTGTGGAGCTGTTGACCCAACAGATCCGCAAAGCGCAGTTCGTTGTGAAATTGTTCCAGAAATGAATACTGGAGAAAGCTTCCAAGTTATTGGTACCATTACTAACAGAACCAATCACGCTTGGGATGCAGACCCAATCGCTTTGCAAATTGACATTGACCACAATGGTCAATTTGTTGGTGCTCAAGAAACAGCATATGCGCAACGACCAATCATGAAGGACGGAGATGCAGCATACGATTACAACTGGTCTTGGTACAGTCAATACAGTGCAGGAACATATGGTGTAAGAGTTGATTTCACCAACTCAGCATACTACTTTACTGGAAACACAACAACACTTGCTCACACAGGTGCATACATCAACGTAACAGTCGTTGGTACTACTGACTTCCAAACAACATCCCTACCTCGTCTATACCGCAATACCAACACTACAATTCAAGCAAAGTTGGTTGATAATTCACTTCAACCTGTACGCAATGCTCCGGTAAATTATACCTGGTCATTTGATGGAAGAACTGGTGTCAATTACACAGATGATAATGGATTCTTTGAGATTCCATTCAATATCTCAGCACAAGATGAATTAGGTGATTTTACCTTACAATTTGAATACGCAGGAACCCCATTGATGAAGGGTAATACCGCAACTCAAGAAGTGTGGGTTGTTTCAAGGTCCTACTTGTCAGTGACAACATCAGACCCTAACCTACGCCAATCCGGAGACCGTTGGGATTTCACTGCACAAATAGTTGATGACAACAAGACACAGGTACGAGACTCTGGAGGAGCCGCTCTCGATGGTGCAGAAGCACCAGATGGTGGATTAGTCGATGTAATCTTTGAAGGTAAGGCGTTTGATGGAGTAAGCCACCGCCAAGTTGTTGCAACAATTGCACCACAGGCTGGATTGATTTCATTACCAGAACCACAACCAGATGGCTCTCATCTTTGCTTCTATGATGGCAATGGCGATGGCTTTGCAGACAGAGATGTAAATGAAGATGGTAACCTAGACCGTTACGAGGCAATTGGATGTTTGAAATCCAATATCAGTCCATTGAATCCACAATTACTACGCGATGACCCAGAGTCATTCTTGCCAGATGGATTTGGACCAGTCAATGTAATCCTCCGCTTTGAAGAAACTCTTCCAAACGAAGGTTGCGCCCCGCTAGAAGCATCTTACCTTGGAATACAGGGTGCGTGGGATCCATGTGTGAGTACGCCAGGTAACGATCACTACCGCGTGATAATGACTCATAATGCAAATGGATTCAGCCTAATTGGCCGTACTAATTTAGATGTTGATGACCAAATCGTTTACACTAGCGAAATAGACCCTCTGACTGGAGAAATCGTTCCTAAGCCAATGGTTGTTACAGGACAGTTAACAGATGAACTTGGAACTGACTTAGCCAATAGAATCATCCGTGTCAATTACGAGATGGTCAATGGACAATCCGGCCCGATTGCCTGTCCTACTACAACAACTGATTCTGGTGGATTCTATTCGATTACTTGCCCTCTAAGCGATGTAATGGCTGGAAAGGCAAAAGTATCTGTCATCTATTCATCATATGACAATAATGATGCATATCGCTATGAAAATAAGACAGTTCAAACTGAGTTTGATGTTTTCTCCAACTCTACACTTTCAGTAATGGAAGTTGGACCGTTCAAGTCTAGCGTTGAATCTTGGATGGCACCTAATGGTAGCACTTACCCAGTACTATACCTAAAGGAATCATTCCACATAGATGCTAAACTAACACAATCAAACGGCCAATACGTTGGTGGAAAGTGTTTGAACATATATCTTGACCCTTTGCAAAATATTCGCCCAATCGCAACAATTCGTACCAACGAATTAGATGGTACAATAGAATGGTTTAGTGGTGATCCGCTGCAAAATCCAAGCTTAAAGGGTGTAGAAACGACCGGTGGTAAGTTGGAAGGATTTAGAGTCTTAAGGGTTGCATTTGAACCAACTTTACGTATTGCTGGGGGCTGTGACAAAGATCCATCCAATGTATTGAATGGTTCAAGTATGGATATTCAAATCTTAGTTCGCTCCCGTGTTGACCTACAAGTCAAGCAAACATGGAGTTATTCAGGCGCAAATGGTGTTCAAGAAGGACGCGCAATTATCGGTGAAATAGCACTATTGCGCGACCGTCTTGATTTGGCAGTTGAAAATGAAGAAGTATGGTTTGTCCGTCAATTCTACTCTGAAGATAATGAGTGGGTTAAGGAAGGCGTTAACAAAAGCAAGACCAATGAACAAGGACATGCAAGCTTTGAATGGGCATTTGATGGAAGAACATGTAATGGTGTTGAGTGCGAAGGTCGATGGAGAATAATTGCATATTATCCAGGTTCTACATATTTCTCAGAATCACAGGATAATATTACGCACGAAATCCATTGGGCAGAACCGTCTGATCTAAATGCAGCATCTTCGTTATTCACTCCAGAAAATATGATGGCATTTGCAATCGTCTTGATGGCTGCAATTATTGCAGGATTCATGTATTGGCAACGCGTACTAGAGCGCCGCCAAGTACATGCTCTGAAGGGTATTTTGACCGATACAATGATGCAACTTGAGGCAAGTAACGAGTATATCGCTGCGATTTTCGATTGTTATAAGAATTTGGTTAAGCACTTTAGGAAGCATGGATTTATGAAGAAGGTTTACGAAACAACTCGTGAATTTGAAACAGCTGTACGTGCAGCTTTCAGTATGGTACCAAGTGAGCAACTCGATGGCTTCTTAACAATCTTTGAGGAAGCAAGATATTCTGATCACAACATCGGTGTAGAGCATCGTGATAAGGCCATGAATACGCTCAGCGCAATTTCAGGATCTCTAACCCTTGCACTAGGTGAAGATGGATTGGTCGGAAGAAAGGATTTAGTCAATCTATATGATATCCAGACCAAGGCTGGTGAATTCGTAGCAGCTGATGGTTCAATCCAACAGGCGGGAATCGATGATGGAGACGAAAACGTAGGATTCTCACTTTGATCTTGAGTAATCGTTGACATAGGTGTGGCGCAATGCGTTGCGCCCACCTAGCCATAGCGCTGCACGAAAGTCATAGTCGGGATTGGATATTGATGGTGTGATAGATTGATTTGTCAATTTACCGCCTTAACATTGAAGGGGCAGTTCCCTTGTGCTTGCCACATGGACGACTGGAAAGAGCTCATAGACCAAGCCATGCAACAAGAGACAAACGACATTATTGGGGCGCATGGAACCTACGGGAAAGCGGTTAGGGCGGCCTTAGCCCAATCTCAATTACTACTCGGAGATATAGAAGCAGCCCAAATAATTGAATCAATATATGGGGCTTTAGTCGCATATTCTCAACAAATCATGCTTCGAATGAAAGCAGAAGACCCAGAAATTGGTGGTGTTGACCACGCATTTAGGGCCGGACAAGCGTATGGTGTCAGTTGCGTATTGAACCATCTAATCGACCAATTAACCGATGTTGCAGGAATAACCGCACTCGGGGCATTGGACAGCTTTTCAGATGCATTACACGAAGAGATAATCATCCAAGGAAGAGCAGCGGGATTAACTGTAGAATTACTTGACGCAAAAGGCGAGATTCTATTGGAATGATTTTAGGTGCTTTTGGCGCGAACCAATCAAAACAGGTCGGCGATGCCAAACGCAGCACTGCGACGCGTGGTATAGCGTTCCCGCGTCGGTGGCTTCATAATGGGTAGGCGAGACGGCGGCTTGCTTCAAAGCATCGAGGGAGTTAAATGAGCAAACCAACAAGCAAGACAAATATTCAGTTAGTCGACATGATCGGCCAATTGAAGGCACAGTCTCGCGAGACCGGATCTGCTGTTTGGCGAGATGTGGCCATGCGTCTTTCAAAGAGTCGCAAGAACTGGGCCCAACCTAACCTTAGCCGTGTAAGTCGCTACGCCCCTGAGGGTGCAACAATCCTCATTCCAGGCAAGCTTCTTGGCTCAGGTGAGTTGGCTAGTAACCACACTATCGCAGCATACAGTGTAAGTAATGGCGCTCGGGAGAAAATAGAAGCCGCTGGAGGTCGAATAATGACCTATGGCGAGCTGATGAACGAAAACCCAACCGGAAAGGGGGTCGTAATACTTGGCTGAAACCACCTATGTATTCAACGCAGATGGTCTCATCATGGGACGATTAGCATCTACTGTTGCTGAACTTCTTCTAAAGGCTGCACGCGAAGATAGAGATGACAAAGTCGTCATTATCAATGCTGAGAAAGCAATCGTATCTGGACGTCCACGGTCGGTTCTTAACACATACAAGGCAAAGTATGAGTTAAACCACGCACGTAAGGGACCATTTTTCCCACGTATGCCTGATATGATTCTAAAGCGCACAGTGCGTGGAATGCTTCCGTATCAAAGAAAGAGCAGTGGCCGTCGAGCACTACGTAACCTACGTGTTGTAATCGGTTGCCCATCCCATCTAGAATCTGACCTTCCAGAAGGTCATGAATCTGGCGATGATAATAAGATTAGAAGGGCACTACCTGAGCGTTTTATTCTCCTTGGAGATATTTCCGCTAACCTTGGTGCACCAACCCACCGCTGGAATGGAGGTGAACAATGATGGCAAGTAAGAAAAAGAAGAAGTCAGTTGAATCATCAGGAAAGCGCAAGACCGCAATCGCCCGTGCAAGCATTATCGCTGGTAAGGGACGAGTTCGTGTCAACAGCGCACCGATTGAAATTCTTTCACCATCTCTTGCACGACGCAAGGCAATGGAACCACTAATCATCGCTGATGCTATGAGCCGTTTGAGTAAGGTTGACATCAACATCACCACCCTAGGTGGCGGTATTATGGGACAAAGCGATGCTATTCGTACTGCTATTGCACGTGGACTAGTTCACTACAATGGTGGAGCAGAAGGAATTGACGAAGAACTACGTGATGAATACTTGAGATTCGACCGTAGCTTATTGGTTAACGATCCTCGCCGCAAGGAGGCTAAGCATCAACTTGGTCGCGGTGCTCGTAGAAAGAAACAGAAGTCCTATCGTTGAGGTGAATATGTATGATAATTCCAATCCGTTGTTACAGTTGTGGTGGCTTAATTGCCCACAAGTGGGAAGAGTACAAAGAGATAATTGCTGCTGGTATAGAAATTGCCGATGCACTTGACCAAGTCGGACTAACTCGTTACTGCTGCCGCAGAATGTATGTTGGACACCACGACCTAATCGAAGAAATCGCACCGTTCAGCACATCTCTGAATTAAGCAACTCTGACCTAGTATTGCAAACCACTTGCAGGGTCGTAAGACTCAACAAATTAGCCCCACAATAACAATACCAATCCCTGACGGGAAGCCTTTGGGTTCTTATGGATAATCAACGAGGCATTGACATGGCAAGTGCTCGCGCCCATATTCTCGTCTTGTTGTTACTGGTTGCACCTATGACTAGTTTCGTCATTCCATCCGCTGCAGATAGCGTAATCAATTCAGATACTGACTGGAGTGGGGAAATAACTCTCAGTGGAAATGTTACAGTGGCAAATGGAACAACTCTAACCATTCAACCTGGAACTACAATAGATGCCAAAGAGTATTGGATTTCGGTTGAAGGAACTTTGAGTGCAAATGATGTTTTCTTCAATTCAACTATCCCATCCCTAACTCAGGGTTCTCATGGTGCCGGTCTATGGGTCGGCATTGAAGTAGCAAGCAATGGTCATGCGATTTTACAAAATGTGGTTATTGAAAATGCTGAAACCGGTGTTCTTGTGGAAGGTACACTCTATGCAAATCAATTAGTAGTCAACGATTCATACATCGCAATCAATATTATTGGTAGTTCATCAGTTAGCGATTTTTCAGCAAATCATATTGATTTTGATGCGATCAGAAATAGTGGAGACACTGATTTAGATGGTGCAATTTTTGAAGATATTGCGATTGGAGTATCCAATAGCGGCAATTTTAATGGACAAGATATCACAATCATTTCATCAGGAGTCGGGTTGAGTGGAAGTAATGGCAATCTAATCGCCAACCGGGTTGGGATTAGCCAAACAACAGTTGGTATTTCATCAGTATTAGGTGCCTCAGTAGAAGTTTCAAACATCACTGGTAGCGATGTAGTATTACTTGTTGATGCGGCAAATAGTGATGATTTACAATTGAACACAGTTGTGGTTGCAGGACAAAGACTACTCAGCGCTAATGGCGCTACTCAATACCAATTGAACGATGTTAGATTTCAATCATCAATCAATGCAAATAGGGCGACCATCGATTCTAATTGTGCAGGAACTTGCCAATTTAACCGAGTAGAAGTTTGGGATAGCAACCATCTTGCCAGCCTCTCAGGAAATGGGCAACATGAATTTGCAACATCCGATTTGACTGGACAAAATAGTGGTATTTCGGCATCCGGACAAGGATTCTTGACCTTGCGATCAACCAATATTACATCCCAGCAAAACGCACTGATTATTTCAGGCCCAGATTCATCACTTCAAGAAGTTAATATTCAGCACTTAGGAAGTACTTCGCGCGCAGTCAATGTGCTAGGCGGAACTCATAACTGGAATGATGTTATCATCACAAAAACATACAGTTCTTTTGATAGCGAATCAGAGGCTCTAAACATTTGGTATTCAAATATTAATTTGGGCAGTTTTGAAGTAAATAACTTTGCAACTTCTATCAATACAGAACATAGCACAATTACTGCAACAGATCTAGTATTGGAGTATGGTGAAGAGGTTGGCATTGATTTATCCGACTCCACATTAAAAGCTAACTCACTTCACAGCACAGCACAAAACACCGGGGTACGTCTAAGCGGTCAATCATCACTTCACCTAAGTCAATGGATAGCAGCATTGCACACAACGCCTCTATCATTATCAGATGGTTCTGAAGCAACGGTTCGCAATTTTCAACCTCAAAATTCTGCAGGTTCATCACAAGCATTAGGAGATGGATATTTCCTCTATGGTTCTTCTACATCACCAGTGATAGCCACATCATCTTCTGATAAGTTCATTGAAACACCAGTTACCTTTACCGATTTAATCGGCAATCCAGTTGAAGCCAATATCTTTGTTCATGGTTTTGAATTAACCAGTGATGTAAATGGTGCGGCGGACTTACCACTATTGTCTTCAGGCTCTATGGTTTCAGTCACATTGGATGGTGCCGGAGTAAGAGTTTCCTTGACCGGAGGCCAAGGAGGCCAATCAGTACAAATCCCAGTCATACCTTCAGGTGATTGGACCATTCCTAGTGGGCAATTTGTTGTTCTCAATCCAAAGGTGGATGGCTCAGCTCATACACTGACTGGAGATTTAACAATCTCCAACAATGCAGGTCTTTCATTGGTCGGCGTTGACTTGCAATTACCGCAAACTGCGGAAATAGATATCCAAGGTACAGGCATATTAAGTGGCCAAGATGCAACAATTTCAGTGCCAAACATCTTCGCCGGAACTACCGCAATGGTTAGCGCAGACACTGGCAAATCGTTGACAATTGATGCTAATTTGATTTGGTCGTGCCAGACTCTGCGTGAGGTTTCACAATTGGTCATCAAAGGAAGTCTAACACTACAACCAGGATGCGAAGTTGAAATGACTGGAGGGAGTGTTGAAGGAAGTATTAATGTATTAACAGGTGGAGAATTCACATTATTATCTAGACTTGAAGTCACAGTATTAGACAAAGGCGAGCCAGTGGTGGGAGCAGTTGTTTCAGTAGATGGAGCGACGGCACAAACCGATGATAGGGGCAAGGTTTCAACTTCTGCAATCGCTCGCCATGTCGACGACTCCAGCGATACAATAGGTGGAATGAAAACAGTCGCTTTGCAAATAGGTTCTTTCACAGACATGACTTCATGGGATTCGTCCACCAGCCTAACTCATACATTTATGGCATCAACACTTCCAATTGGAACAATCAACTCTTGGCTGATATTAGAATCTCAATGGAGTCCATATTATTTGGATGGTAATTTAGAAGTCGGGCAATTCACCACATTAACAATTCATGATGGGGTTGCAATTCGTTCTACTGAAGGTTCTACGATTACTGTTAACGGTATTATGGATGCTGGAATCGCGACACTCTCTAGCACTGGATTCGGCGCACGTTGGGGTGGATTGGTTTTGGGAGATTATACTAGTTCGCTTATCGATTTATCCGGCACTCATATCGTAGAGGCCAGTAGGGCATTGACAATTCCTAACCTTGGAGTTGTCGAAGCAAACTCTGCATTATTCGCCCGCTCTAGCGGTTCTGACCCATTACTACAGATTTCTTCAGGAAGTTCTGCAGAGGTAAACATCAGAAATTCAGAATTCCATGACGGAGGTTCGGGCTGTATTGTCGCATACCCATCTTCCTCAACCCTCACATTGTCAGATGTTGAATTAGATTCATGTAATGGCGCAGGTATTTGGGCAAGACAACTCGAGATACAAATAAATGGTTTGAAGATTGGAGAAAATATATCTTCTGGAATGGAATTTACAGGAGTAACAGGTAGCGCTAAAAATATTGATGCCACTTCATTCAATGGCGATAGTAATGTTATGTGGCTCGAATTAATCGATGGTGAGTTTTCTGTTGATGGATTCAGTGCAATAGCCGCTGGAACTGCTGCGATAGCAGGTAATAACAACAGAGAGATCATATTATCAAATATTGAGATTAACGGCTCGCCTGCAATTGATTTTGATAATACTGCAGGAATAATTTCAGGAGTAAATTTGAATGGACAAGGCTCAGGTACTGGATTGACTATACATCATGGTAAATCATCGTCCGCCCTCATAGTTGAAGATGCAAATATTGCAAATTATGCGGTTGCTATCGACTTGCATGCTGATGCTGGAGAATCACCAACTGATTTGATAATGAGAAATGTAGACTTGTGGGCAAGTACCGCAATATCAGCGGAAGGTTTTGGCTGTAATATTGAAGAAGGAATTATTGTAGGAGTGATAGAAACCTCTTCGACTGAAATCACATTGGTCGACGTTGATAGCAAATCAACAACCTTTTCCTTAACACAATCCGATGTCTATATATTTGAGACATTCATCTTGGATGCAAAAATGAATAATCAATCTATCACTGCCGATTATCAAGTATTAGTTTCAGGGATTGATAGCCAATCAATCAGTTATAGAGGACAAGGGGTCGAAGCAAAATTATTGCTAAAATGGATTTCATCATCCACTACATATGAAGCGACCTCAATCACTCTATTAGCAAGTGCAGAGGGAGTCATTGATACTGAAGTAAACTTTGATTTGCCACTGGACGGTAATAATCACCTAATCGTAAACATGACCGTAAACGGTCAACCAACAGCGAGTATTAGCGCTCCTTATTCAGGTCAAAGATTCATGGAGACTACACATTTGACAGCAATTGCACAAGTCTCAGATGATTATGACTCTATTGAGGAATTAACTTTGTTGTGGATTGTTACAGATATATCTGGAAATGAAGTCCAAAGAGGTCCAAGTGAATTGCAATACAATTTAACAGATATTTCACAAGGAATCTATGTATTGGAATTACGAGTTACCGATTCATTTGGCAAGGTAGCAATTGCCAGTGTTGATTTTGAGGTAACTGCCCTTGACTCTGATGGCGATTGGACATCATCATGTGACGATAGCGATTGGTTTGACAACACTTTGACTCGTTACTGTGGCCCTGATATCTATGATGAGGATGATGATAATGACGGATTTACAGATAAGGTAGACAAATTCCCATTGGATGCATGTGCACATGCGGATAGTGACGATGATGGAATGCCTGACACAATAAATTGCCCTACTGGTGTGACTACATGGTTATTTGAAGACCAAGATGATGATAATGACGGCATTCCAGATTTCTTGGAAGGTGTTTCCAATCAAGAAGACTCGGTGATATCAACTACAGGTTTACTGCTTGTTATCGGCTTGATAATAATTGCAATGCTGTTAGTCGTTCGCTCAAGAAAAGGTGGCGGCGACGGCGAGATGAAAATATTTGATGAACGACTACTTTGAGGCGATACCATGGTGACACCAAGCGCCTTACCAGATCCAAATAACATCGCAATGTTAGCAGTGTCAATTCTTGCAGTGATCATAGCATGGGATGCATATTGGTTAACTAAACAACGTTCGGATGTTCCTATACTCGGTACACAGGATAATGGCAATTTCGCTTGGCAAAGTGAAGGCGCTCATGAATTGATAAGGCAATGGGGCAACCTTGGCTCAATGGCGGCGATGATGGTATTGCCATGGGGGCTAGTACAAATCTCCAATACCTCAGCAACCTATGTGATAATTTGGGATATACTACTCGCTTTACATTTGATTGCATTATTGGTTCCAAAACGTTATGCAATAACAAAAACCCATCTATTTGCTGATGGACAAAGGTATCCTTGGTCGATGCTAATCCTTGCAAAAAGGCAGCCAAAGCGACGAATAATGCTATTGAGAAAAGGCTGGGGTATCTTCGGTCCATTACCACTGGGTGGTGAACAAAATGATTTGTCAATCGCTCGGTTAATGATTGCAAATATGATTTCGGGAAATACATCCCCAAGCCCACAGATTGATTCAAATATTGCTGAATCTGAATAATAGAGAGCATTACAATCAAAACCCCGATTGTTTTGGCCGGTACATGGACTGGACGAGAAGCGGCGATGACATTTTCATCCGACTGGACCCTGGCGAAGAAATACATGCAGGTATTAAGGAAGTTGCCAATCAAGAAAAAATCAATGCAGCAGCGATAACAAGTGGAATTGGTCGTACGCGTACTAACACATACGGTTTCATGAACGCTGAACATATATACCAGCGCTGGACATTAGAACACCCATGTGAATTGGTTACATTGCAGGGTAATTTCGCTAGACTGAAAGATGGTAGCGGATTTACTCATCTACATGCCACATTTACTAACGATGATGTTGAAGTTCATGCAGGACATTTATTTGAAGCGACAGTAGAAGTCGTTGCAGAAATTCATATGCGAGTAATGAGTCAATCAATAATGACGAGATGCCCGATGGCAGATAGTGAATTTGTTGCACTATCATTTGAGTGAATTGCGCCCTCCAACGGAACTTGGATTGAAACTAGTTTTGTAATCAAAAGCGAGTGTTCAAGAAGGCTCGCCACCCTGTTCGTAATATGGCGGAGGTTGGCCCAAATCCACAGGATGAAGCGGCGCGAATCGCTTGGTTATCACAGCGAATAGCCTTCCATTCAGATCTCTATTATAACCAAGACCAGACGCAATTATCCGATGCAGAATTTGATAGGTTATGGGATGAACTAAAAGCCCTTGAACCCAATCATCCCCAACTAAATATCGTTGGCTCAGATGTAGACCCAGGCACTGTAAAAGTAGAACATATGTTTTCCATGAGCAGTCTTGATAAGGCTACTAGTGATGAAGAAATCAACCATTTTGTTAACGAAACTGCACTCGGTGCCAGCAGATTCCTTTCTCAGCCGAAATTAGATGGTTCAGCCCTTTCTCTTGAATATCGCAAAGGGCGATTGGTGCGAGCAGCAACCCGCGGTAGCGGAGAGCGAGGAGAAGATGTAACTCGCAATGCTCGGCGAGTGGAGAATGTACCAGAATCACTTGGCGTGGAAATTGATGTTCATGTGCGTGGTGAAGTGGTAATGCGCAAAACAATGTTCGAGAAAAAATACCGTGAAATTTCACCAAACCCACGTAACTTGGCAGCTGGAGCATTGCGGCAAAAGAAAGCAGAAGGTAAAGCAAAGGCTGAAGATTTGGTTTTCCAAGCATATGATGCAAAGTTTCCAGATGCTAGCAAACGCCATCATGATAGTATTTCACCACCCGATTTTGAGCAGGATTCTGATGTATTGGTGTGGTTGAGTAAAACTGCAGGCATTGAACCTGCACCATGGCAAGTTCACGATTTTGATGGCGCTGCCCAAGCGATTCAATCAATGTGTGCTGAGACCAGAAAATGGGCTCAGCAACGCGATGATTACCAATTTGAAATCGATGGAGTAGTCTTCAAAGTTGATACTTTACAAAGGCGAGAATTACTCGGTAAGACCGCCCATCACCCGCGTTGGGCTTTGGCTTGGAAGTTCCCTCCAGAAGAAGCAGTTTCAGTCTTACTCGGGGTAACATGGCAAACCGGAAGGACTGGGGCGGTCACGCCGGTAGCAAAAATTGCACCACAGATGGTCGGAGGAGTTACTGTTGAAAATACAACATTGCACAATGTCGGTGAAGTGCAAAGATTGGGGATCAAAATTGCTGATAAAATTCTAATCGTTCGTCGCGGTGATGTCATCCCTAAAATCGAGAGTGGCCTAGGTCCAGCATCAAGCAAAGATATGCAAGATAGATTTCACGCAGATGGTACAGCCTTTGAGTTGAAATTACCACAGAGTAGAGATATCGAAATTCCAAGCCAATGCCCTTCCTGCCAAGCACCATTGAGTATCGATGGAGCCTTCTTACGCTGTCAAGATATGATGTGTAGTGAAAGGACAAGCCGGTCAATTTTGTATTGGTGTCGTGCATTGGAAATGGATGGCATTGGAGAAAAATTAATTGAACAATTATTGGAAGAGAATTTAATTGAAAAGATTCCAGACCTCTATCGCCTACAACAAGCCGAGATTGAGAACCTTGAACGGATGGGGAAAAAATCTGCCGTCAATGTACTAACAGAACTATCCAAAACCAAGACTATGCCCCTATCTAAGTTTCTGCACGCCCTTGGTATTGCAAAAATCGGTCCAGAATTGGCAATATTAGTGGCACAATTTGCAACATCATTTGATAATTTAATGCAATGGGTTGTTGATGCAGAGGAGCAGCAACAACAAGAAAACGAGGCACTCAACGCTGTTGTGGAAATAGACGGAATTGGAATGATAGTGGCCCGACAAGTTAGAGATGGACTGGCATCAAGGAGAGAAATGCTACTCGATTTAGCCTCGATAATCAATGTAGAAGATCAACCCGAAGCAGTAGATGGCGGCAACTTATCCGGCAAAACATTGTGCCTAACAGGCTCACTTGCCCGCCCTAGAAAAGAAGTACAACTGGCGATAAAAAATGCCGGTGGTAAAGTTGTTAGTAGTGTTTCAGCAAAATTAGACATCTTGGTGGTTGGAGAAAAGGCAGGTTCAAAATTAGCCAAAGCAGAATCATTACAAATCCTCATCTGGAGTGAAGAACAATTATTTTCCCAAATCAATTCTGCACCAATAGAACAACCTCAATCAGCTAATATTGGACATAGAGATTGAAGAAAAAGTGTCACAAGTAGATGAAAAAAGTGACAGTCATAAGTCACTGTTTGAATACTAATTCTTGTTTTTCACCATCAATATAGACGAAGTATGAAATGCAGATGCCGCGAAGCATTGCCATGAGTCGCTTTGGGCCGCTGGCGTTAACAATACTGTTGTTATTAGTCATAACAGCGCCTGTAATCGATGGCCATCCTAGCGGTAAATTCAACAAATCAAGTGGGTGTAATTGCCATACAACCACTGCAATAGATGCCCAATTGTCCGGTTATCCCACCACATACACTGCTGCAGAACAATATATTTTGACTATCGGGATGAGTCTATCTGCACCAGCCGGTGGTTTTTCTTTAGATGTTGACAAGGGCACACTTTCTAATCCCAGCACCAATGCACAAGTGGATACACCTCAAAAATCAGCAACTCATTCCTCATCTGCTAGTACATCGTGGACTGTTACTTGGACTGCACCAAGTTCTGGAAGTGGCTTGGTAACAATTTCACTAGCAGTTCTTGCAGCAAATGACAATATGGAAAATACAGGTGATTCATCGGGGTTATTTTCTATTCA
>Ga0209554_1001209_pt1 | contig 19977 bp, 22 predicted proteins | sample MarorgKNORR_S2LV_5_FD_188221 | JGI IMG/M metagenome (GOLD analysis project Ga0209554, IMG submission 188221) | Marine microbial communities from the Southern Atlantic Ocean, analyzing organic carbon cycling - Bottom_A/KNORR_S2/LV (SPAdes) (version 2) | ecosystem: Environmental > Aquatic > Marine...
ATCCTGGGCCGGCATATTCAACCGTCCATTCACGGATGTTTCCGTTTGTGTCTCTTTTGTAAAGTGTTTGTAGTGGATAAATCATGCTTTAAGCCCCTGGCCATGATACGTTATAATCTTCAAAAATGTTTCCTCTGGCAAAGTTAAGAGCCGGAGCATTGTAACCTGCTGCCTTAAGGATATCACCTTTTTCAAATTTGTCATGTGTTAAATTTACAAAACCCCAAACACTTCCGCCTGATAAGATTTTAATAAATTTACGACCTATTTTTACGTCAAGTCCGTGTCTGAATTTACTAATTCTATGTTCAAAACCGTCCATGTCATAGCCGTTGCCTTCCCATGACCTTTTAGTCCGACTGTGATAGTCTGCTGCTATTGAATCTAGTAGTTTTTCTAGTGCTTGTTCCATTATGTTGTCCTCATTCCTCATTGTGTATATACATTATAGCACGATTTTGGACCATAAGTCAAGCATTGATTTGGTTATTTAATCACTCTTTTATAAGCATGCTCCTAAGTTGTTGATCTTTGAACATCATATATGTGCTCAAGGCGTGGATCACCTCCTTTTAAGAGAATATAGGTCCTAGCTTCTTTTTAACTCTTTTCAATGAGTCTCGGATCGCAGCTGACTTCTTATCTTTGCCACCGTATGTGTCTGCTAAACCAGAATTTGGGTTAGCGTCTGCTATCTTAGATAAAACCTGTTTAAATCCGTCTGGCGGTCTGGTTCTGTCTCCGGTTCCTCCTACTAGCGCTGGCGCGCCAATTATTGTTTTAAGATGTGGGTTAGCTTCCATTAATGCCTCTTTGGCTGCAATCGACATGAAGTCGTCATATACTTCTCCTGTGAGAGTATTCTTGATTGTATATGTTGGCATTATGTATCCTTTATTGTGTCGCTATTGCGATTTCTTCAACACTATCTATAATCTTGAAGATAGTCTTTTTACTTTGAGTTGAGAAGAGTTCAGAATTATAACCGTGTATTAGGCATTCCTTGATGTATAATGGATCAAGTTTTTTTAAAACCGGTCTTGTGTATCTTAACTCTCTAAAGCCCCAAGTATTCAAACACAGTAAAGCAATATCTATTTCCTCTTCTGTATAGAATGCCATCCGATAGCCGGTCTTTATCTCTGACGTCGGTTGTTTCTTTTTAAATGGAAGTACCTTTGCTTTCTGTGTGTCCATACTTCTATTTATAGATCAAAATACCTTGATCCCGTATTTTTGTGAAAACATTTCACCGTCCTTGCAGGTATTAACGATTGGTTTGCCCTTGATATTAAGACTCGTATTAAGTAACATAGGACATCCTGTTTTATCTTTGAATACTGCTAATAACTGATATAACCCTGGGTGTTGTTTTCTTGTAACCGTTTGAACTCTTGAAGTGCCGTCAACATGAACTATCGCTGGATATTTCTTAGGCTCTCTACACTTAGCTGTGTATTGCATAAAGGGAGCTTCTTTACATGGCATTTCAAAATAGCTGTCTGCATACTCTTCCATTATAACCGGTGCAAAAGGTCTAAATTCCTGTCTCCTTTTAATTTTATTTACTCTATCTTTTATATCAGGGCCACGTGGATCAGCAAACAAACTTCTATTACCTAATGCCCTGGGCCCAAATTCTGCTCTCCCGTTAGCTACCCCCACCATATTATTTTTTAATATTTCATTTAGTAATTGCTGTCCAGGATATGGACCAGGAATATTGTATCCTAAATAAGGTGTAAACTCTACGTGAGTTTGTGTGTGAGCTAATACTGCTCCCAATGATGCCCCTGCATCTCCTGGGTTAGGCATTATCCATACATTATCATAATATTCTAAAGCTATATTATTTGCCACACAATTTAATGCACAGCCGCCCTGAAGAACTAAGTTGTTGCTGTAGTCATACTTCTTGGAGATCTCTAATATTTTTCTAAACTCTTCTTCGTATATTTTTTGTGCTGTTGCTGCAAAATCAAAATATAATGTCCCGTGTGGATCATCTAGATGTTGCATAAATGATCTGCAACCATGATATAAATTTTGTTGTAACAATGGTTTCATATCATCATAATATCTATCTGGATCTCCGTATGCAGCCATACCCATTAAAATATACTCGTCCTCATTTGCTTTTAATTCACATCTATCTGTAATGGCAGAATAAAACATGCCCAATGAAGTAGGAAAACGTGCGCTCCAAACCTTGCCTAAAGCTCCTCTCCATATACTTGTTGTTGTCCACTCTCCAATGGCATCTATCACAATAACCATTGCATTACGATAAGGACTTGTAAACATACCTGCTGCTGCATGTGATTTGTGATGTGTGGTGTATTTTATTTTTCCATCTAAACCATAGCTTCTAAGTAATTCCTTAATGTTGTTCTTTTGCCATTTTTGTCCACTATATAAACGTCTTGTATTTTTCCAAAACGGGCTTTCGTGCCAATACAATTCTTCAGGCATTCCATGTTGTGCAGCATCTTGTACAAGAGCTCTATTTAAATTTTTATCATTTTTTATACCACTATAACGTTCAGCATGGCCGGCGAACAAAATTTCGTTATCTTCAAGCACAGATATAGCAGCGTCATGATGTCCTGCCGATAATCCCCATCTAATCATTTTTATATGGATGTAAAGACTCTTTACCTTGATTTATTAAAGTAAAGTTTATGTCTTTATCATCATTTACAATATCCAGAAGTCCATCTCTATTTACATCAATGAATTTTAGCCAAGGAATCCATTTATCGGTTTCGCTTGAGTATAGTGTATCCATTTTAATCGGATAATTATTTTCATCTAATGTTACCGTCATGATCTGAGCACCTTCATAAAAGTTATCTGGTCCTCCTGTCATACTAAAAACCAATTCTTTTTTCCCATCATTATCTAGGTCTTCAATTCCTATATCAACTGTCACACCAAAGGATGGTGTTGGATTTTCAATTTCAATAAATTCTGAATATGATGCTGATTTATCGCCCATGTATATTCGTGTCCTAGTCTCCCATGTATGTCCTGATGTTATTATTTCGTTAAACCCATCATTATTCAGATCATATATTTCAACTGTAAATACTCCAGCTAATGTTATATTTTTGTATTTTTCAATTATATCAAATTCATTTTCCCCTAGATTAATTATACCTATTCCCGTTGATGTAAATAAATCTATATCGCCGTCGTTATCCAAATCGCCAGCTGCTACTCCATGATGAAAAGCCTGAATGTCGATATTTTTAGCGCTATATGTTCCATCTATATTTGAAAGTATTAAATGTATATATGCACCTGGAAATGGGTTTACATCAAAACCGTGATCTACAATAACTAAATCTGGATAAGAATCCCCGTTAAGTTCTGCGGTAATTGCTTTTCGAGGGTGTACAAATGATGGCATCTCATTTATTACTATGCTTTTATCTAAAGTAAATGATCCATTATTATTTCTATAAAATTCGCCTAACTGCGGTACTACATTATTAAGAGTGTAATCAACTTCATAAATCGGATACCAAATTCTAGCTACGAATATGTCATCATCGCCGTCATTATCAATGTCTAAATATGAAACCGCAAGGTCTATGTTTAGTTCTGCATAATCTACCCAAACATCAGATTCTCTGTTTAATGAAGAATTTTCAAAAATAGGTTTTGGTGTGTTACTTGACAAAAGCGTGAATAGAACATCTCCTTCATACTTTAATTCGATGTTTGAATAATGCCCACTATCTACTACTATATTTCTAATTATCAATTTATTGCCATCAAATAAAGCTGATGCAGGTTCTTCTGTTTCCTTCTTTTCTCCGGCGCCTTGTAGTCTAAATGTAATTCCATCGACATATTCAAGAACGACATTACTGTAAATATCTTTGTTTACTTTGACAGATGGTATATGGACTAAAGATCCGTCATAAGTAGACAGACCATCCGCGCCAAGTGTTAAGTTGCTAAACATGCTGAGAACTATTATTGATATATATTTAATCATTTTTATATGGATGTAAAGATAACAACATATCCCGCTTCCTGTTTTTAAGCTGTAACTCTTTACCTTTATGTAAAAAATGCCACCTGTTGAATGCAAGTTTATGTCTTACTTTGTTATATCTTTCATTCTTTTCATTTATTGAGTATGATTTCCATTTCTTTAATTCATTTATTATAGAAGAAAATCTTTCTTCAGGGTCTATTATACTGTCATAAGTTTCATCAAACATTTCCGAAAAGGTATAAAATCCTTCAGACTGTAAATAAGCAAGGGTGTGGGGTAAACCCACAACAATAAATGGGTGGTAATTCATTAAAGGTTTGTAAGTTTTTTCTGTAATAAAAAGCTGTGGCTCCTCACCTGCGTTACTCCAGGGAACGTCTGATAAGGTAGAAAAAATAGTTTCACTAATTAAGGAAAAATAAGAACTCTCATAAAGTTTTTTATCATAAGCTCTATCATCTTGTGAGAGCATCTCTGTTGTAACGTCTAATTTAATTTCTCTTGGTTTTTTAAAAAATTTAAATAAATAATCTTTCTGTGTTTTTGTTTCTAATAAAGAGTCTGCTACCGTTTGCATTTGGAAATCCCATCGACTACTGTATTCTTTTTTTCCGGCGGGAGTGGGCAAGTCTTTTGTCAAGATGGGTGGATCATCATAGTGTCGTGATAAAAAGCTTATATGTGAGCGGTCCTTATAACCTAGTCTGTGTAATTCTGATACAATAGCCATTCTATGAGGCCTTGGCACGCCATTGAAATTTAATAAATCATGTGTTTTGACTTCGGCTGTTGGAACTGTGTGTAATGTTTCGCGTTCATATGTAGAATCTGGCTTAATAAATTCTTCTGCGAGGGATAATGTAAACTCTTCTACTTGTAATGGATCTGTCCTTAGTATATATTGTTGACGATATAAAAACTGAAAATAGTCATAACCAAATGTTTTGGTAAACTGTCCATGGTTCCTGCGTGCTGGCGCGGCCCACTGCTCATAGTTTTTTGTAAAGTTTATATCACCAAAGATAAAGTAAGAATATATTTCAGTTAGGTTATTATCTCCAATTGCTGTAGTTAGCATATTCATCCACCAACGAGTATCTATATTAAATCCTTCGTGAGGAAACACAAAAACTATTTGGAGCATTCTCTTTCTAGCTAATTCTTTTACTTTATCTGGAATACACCTTATAATTCCTGCTATTCCATCTAAATAAGCTATTTCAATAAAATAGTAATTGTGTAATGGATGTTTTTTGCCGTGTACCTTTTCATTAAATTTTTCTATATCCATTATTTTATAATTTAATTCTGCGAATTCATACCACCAGTGTATGCTTGATGTGTCTCCTACTGTAAGACTCCTGCCAGACAGGTTACCTGGCAATTGGAGGCCATGCCATAACTCGGAGCCAGGGTGTGGCCAGCCGTGTTCGCCATCGTCAGCTAGTTTGTCATACCACAGATAAAATATATCGTTATGATCATGAACGGTCTTATCAACAATAAAGGGAGGTATCCACGTAGATTCCGAAGGCACGCGCGAGGAGGCTGTTTCCTGCCAAACCTTGCTATTAGCTGGCAAACCTATTTGCCATTGGCCTACTTGCCAAGCTTGCCAAAATTTGCTTACGCGCAAGCGAATTTGAGTTGTCATTAAGGCCCATATCTGAGTAAGTTTCTTGGGTTGTGGAGGATAGTCTTTTTTGACCACTTCTAATTCTTTATAATGCTCAATTTCATCTTTTTTGGCAGGTGCTTCTTCAGCACCCTCGGGTGCTTCTTCAGCACCCTCGGGTGCTTCTTTATAATCATCAACTGCATAGTTTATGTCTGGATCACTGTTGTTATGCAGATATAAAATTTCTACATCTTTAAATTCCTCATCTAAAGTTGATATTTTATTAAAATTCTCTTTTATTAATTCCCCTAAACGTGCTCTATTTGCCTTAAGCCTAGGAAGTAAGGTTTTGTATTTCTCTTCTAGTTCTACATAATTAAATCCTGATAAGATTTTTAATTGATCTACTATATAGTCTCCTCGTTTTTTATAATCAGACTGTGATAAACTTTCTAAAATATCTGGAAACATATCTTCAAAAACATCAAAGCCCCAATCTTTTAATTTATTATAAAGGTTTTGATCTCCATAAATTATAAAAGGTCTTAATCCTATAATAGGTTTAAGGGTTTTTTCACTAATGAATAGATCTGTATGAACCGTTGATTCAGTAACCACTGTAAGGAAATGTCTTTGCCAATTCTCAGCATCTCCTAGTGATATAATATCATTTTGGTTTTGGCCACCCCATTCGTTAATTATTTTTAAAGTGCTTTCATCATGGGTTTCTTTTAGTACAATAGGATTTGGAAAGGTATACCCAGGCCCTTGTCCTGGCAATCCCGTCTCAATGGATTTTTGTGTGGCAGAAACAATACCATAGTCTTGTAATCCATGATCATGGATTTTGTTTAATAAATACACCCGGTGACCATGTGGTTTTCTGTTGTAGCATAAAAAATGTTTGCCATTGTTACCTACTGTTGATGATCGCGCTAGCTTAGGTTCTGATAGGTATTTGTCTTTATTAAAATGTGTCCAATTATCTTTAATAAACTCTAACCAATAATTAAAATAATATCTATTATTTGTATTGCCTATGTGGTACACGTTTTCAAACTTATCTTCTAATAATTTATGTGTGTCTGCTCTTATTCCTGATTCAGATCTATTTTCCCAGTCAGGTCCTGAGTAAACGGCTACTTCAGTATACTGAGTTTCATCAATAAATTCTCTTATGGTTGTTTCGGGCTCGCCCGCGCGCGCATGCTCGTCCGCACGCAGCCCAACTGGAACATCACCCAACCAAGTTGAGTTAATCAAACAAATATGAGCCGGGAGGGTTTCTAATAACAAATCGACTATCTTTTTTTCTGTTTTTCCTATGATGGTCCAGCCCCGATCAAATCCATTGCTATAATATCTATTCATATATAAATGGGTCCTGTTTTCTAATACGTTTTAATCCCCAATCAGGATCTATGTCTGCCATTTCTGGAATTTCTTCTTGCCAAGTTTGATTCCTTACTGCATCAATTCTTTCCATTTCTAAAATAAACCTTTCAATCATCTTAGGATTAGATTTTATTGACCACATAAAGTCTTTAAATCCTCTAATTTGTATTACTAAAATTTCTGTTCTCCAAGGGGCGTAGGTTTTTAATAACTCTTCTTCCCAGACTGTGTATTGTTTGTCTATTAATTGTTTTTTGTTTAAGTGTAAAATTCCAACATTTAACCAAATAGGCTCATGAACTAAATTTAGACGAAAACATTGTGGATGATCTATCAGTCCTTGTCTCATTAATTCACGCATAAAGTCTGGCTGGTGCATAACATTTTGTATGCTAATCGTAGAATTAATATTAAACTCAACCTTCGGAGTCTTTTCTTTCATTTCTAATCTATTGTTAACCCACTTCTGCCAATCTAAACCAGGACAAAGAAATTCTCCTCGAGGGCCATACCCATCTAAACTTGCAGCCACTGTTCCATCTTCTTTTACATCATCCCATTTATTCATGTAATGTTTCCGTCTAAATTTAGTTCATGAGCCTATCTCTATTATTGGAATTCTATTTGAATACTCATAAGGGCCTTCGTCGTATACCATATACGGTAAAAGGTAAGGCTCATATTCAGGCAAAACATCAAGAATATTTTCTCCCCTCATGATATCAAGTCCTGTTGATTTCGCCATAAAATATTCAAAGGTTTTTTCGTCAGCTGATGGCATGTTCATAAAGTTTTTAAACCCTTCTATATCACCAGTGTATTGTCCCCAATCTCTCTTATCCCAATCATCTCTTATATGATTCTTTATTTCTTCTGGGGCATAGCGCAATGACATCCATTCTGGGCTATGCACTAAATTATTCCAAATCTTAAATTTTGGAAATTCATCGTCAACCAGTTTATGTATTTTAGGAAGCTCAAGTGCATTGAGCCAACTTAAAGTAAAAGAAATTTGAGGGTGGAAATTTCTTATATCAGCCAATTTATGATATTCTTTTAAATTTTCATAAACAGTATCCCAATCTCCTCCCGATCTCATATAATCGTAAACTTCTCCTGTACCATCAATGCTTAATCCCATTCCAACTCTTTTAAAGTGCTTGGCCCAATATTCTATTTTATCTACCATAATAATATTTGCGTTTGTACTCATATCAAGCACGATATCTTTAGCATATCCTCCTTCGATTAATTCATCAAAGATTACATGCCATTTTTTAATATACATAGGTTCACCACCAACAACTTCTAAACGCCTAAGATGTGGATACCATTCTTTCCTATTTTTCCACAACAAACCTTTTTTGTCTGCTGCTTGCCCGTGTGGCATTTCATACGAGGTTCTGTTATGGAATTTTTCATATTCCTTGCCCCACTGTGAACTATGACTAGGCGAGCATGACCTACATTTTAAGTTGCAGCTATTACTAATTATCATTTGATATTCTTGGGGCAGATCGGGTTCGTCAGTCCAATTTACACCAGTATCATAACTTTGAAATACATTATTATTATATATTAGCCGTTTACTGTCTCTGTTTACAGCTTCGTCTTTCCAGCAAGTATTACACTGATGTGGTCTCTTATTTTCTCTGAAGTCTTGCCTTAAGTTCTTCATATAAGTGCTATTGAATATTTCATCCATAGTAGCTGTTTGTACATAGTAATGGTTGCCATCTTCATTTTTAATGTATTCATTAAAGATACAACACGGGCGCACTTTTCCATCTGGGTCATTGCTAAACCCAGTCCACGGTAAAAAGCAAAGGTTTTCAGGTATAGGGTTATCCATTTCTAAGTCCTTTAATCCATTTTTTAAATCTCGAGTCTAAATAGACATCGGATTTGTTTCTTTTCTGCATATAGCTATCATAAAATTTAATAAGATCATTCATAATTAATTTCTTTTGGTCTGCTGAGTCGTGGGGACCATCGAAAGATCCTTCTGCTGATCTTAAAAAATCAGTTAAACCATTTATTTGCGATAAACCCAGATCAGCTGTCCTTATATGCTCTAATGTACTAACTGTGGTTTCGATTTCATCAGCTATTTCGTTTCTTAATTCTTCTGGTATTATCTGTATTTGTAAAAATTTTGGTTCATACACTCTATTTGCATTTAAAGTAATTCTTTCACTGCCATATTCGGCTCGAAGTTCATTAACCAGTTTCAAATACTCTTTATATGTCCAAACTGATATGTTATTAACTGCTGCTGACAAGGTCATATGAATTTTACTTGTATTTAGTATCAAATGTACATTTTTCAGCCATACGTCTTTATCAAACCCATCTCTAGTAAATTCAGCATCATCTAAACTACTCTCACAGCTGGTCATAATTGATACTGAATTATTATCAGAAAGAAACTTTGTATTTTCAATAAATCTCTCAACTTGTCCTTTTTGTAATATTAAGTTAGTATTTACTATAAAGTGTCCAGTAAAATTCTTAGTTTGTTTAATAATCTCTATGAATTCCCAAAATTTATTATGTAGTAGTGGTTCTCCACCAGTAATTCTCATTATTTCTAAAGTCTTTGATAACTCAGGCCACCATTCAAAAAAGGCGGCTATGTATTCATTATCATCCTCGTCTATTATTTTAGTTTTTATGTCGCCATTATATTTACTATTCGTGATTAGATTATAACTACCGTGTACTTTAATATCCTTAGCCCACGCAGATGAAAATTCAGGACCGCAATATGCACAAGCCATATTACAAACTCTACTAAATGCAACTTCCAAACGTATAGGTGTGACTTTCTTAGGTATATCACTTATAATAAGATTATCATTATATGAATATGATTTGTATATTCTATCACTTAGTTGCCCAAATTTTTCTGCATTCCAACAATAACCACATCCATTCGGTTGTTCGCCATTAAGCATCATAGCTCGATCTTCAATTTTAACCTTAGTATTATGCAACGAGCTAAGATCATCCTTATCAAGATCTATTTTAGTAGTGGGGTTATGATGACAAGATGCAGTGGCTCCTTGATAAAGCCAAATTGTCCCTTCATACCATTTTGCTAAACAAAAAGAAGGAGATACTTTATCTAGTTTCTCTTCTTGGAATTTTCTTAATTTTTTCGCTGAATGGCACATTGTTTCTAATAATTTAATATATGTTTAAATTTTTTCTTAGTTAATAATACTTGTTGATTATGATTTAATATATCACAGGTTTCTTTTCGGAAATCAATCACTTCAATATCAGACAATAAGGATAGTCGTTCTATTTCTTTTAAAATCGCCAACATTCTTTCGGCACAGTCTTCAATAGTATCATATGTTTCATCAATTATAGGATTAAACGTCCTATAACCTAATTTCCGTAATTCAACTAACGACCCAGGCGTTGATACTAAAATAAAAGGATGGCGATGCGCAATAGGCTTAAATATTTTCTCGCTGAAGAATATGCAATCTTCAGTTTGCATAAGGTGATCATAATCAACCAAAGGGTGATCATAATCAACCATCTTTGGTTGATTAAAATAATTTGTTTCAGTCGTAACTGAAAAATATGTTTCATTATAATATTTCACAATACTTGGCTCAAGTAGTTCACGGTTGGTGACTAAATCATCGGTATCTAAATATAAACATCCAAGATTAAATATCTTTTCACGATTACCATCGAGCAGAGTACTAAGTTCTTCATTATGGCTGATTTCTACTAACATTGAATCCCAAACCTGAGGCCAGCCATGACGACCAAAGCATTTTCCTAAACTTACATGGCCATATTTTAATAAATCCCGTGTAAGTAATGAAGCCACTAGCATCGGACGTTGTATCCTCCATTCTCGATTCAGGCATAAAAACTTTTTATCGTATATTGAATCTAGTGGAGGGAGCCTATTAAGTTCTGGCACATCACTATTTATCCAGTTTGTTAATTGGTTCTGTACTCTTTCTTCAAATACCATAATAGTGGCAACTTTAATTTCACCTAAATTGCATTGCTTGGCAATTGACTTAACATGTGGTAATATGTCAATTGCCCCTGTTAATAAAATACACTTTTCAGGCGGGATCTCATGTTTTAGTATAACATATTTATAAATTGCTGGTACTGATACTTTATATGCCTCAAAGGTGTTTGATAGCAGCAAATACGAAGGATCATTTAAATCTTTAATTTTACAGAATACATCGTCTGGAATTTCTAGTGCTAAGTCATATAAGTCAAGGGCGAATGGCTTGTCGAATTCTATTAAATAATAATCAAGAGTGCTATCATTTTCATCAAACAATGGCCAAACACTATTATTAATTTCCGTCATAGAAATAGTAAGCTGTGGTGGTTCACCGACAACATTAATACGTGGTATTAATCCATTATTAAGATTATTCATCTTTCAATTCATCACTAACGTAGCCACTCCCTGTCTTATAGTGGGTCACATGGTCACTTGCTATCACATTCACCTTGTCCTCTTCTGTCTCCGGTATGCTATCCATAAAATCTAGGAATGGCTTAGGGAATGTTTCTCTAAAATTCTTGCCGCGTCGCTTGTCATATTGCTTATAGAATTGCTTAAAATCATTATATAACTTTGGTGTTTCAGCAGTAGCAGCATGTGGTGTTTTAACAATGTCCAAGTAATCGATTAATCGCTGTACTTGGGCATATTCCCATTCGTTGAATAGCTTGTCGCCATTTACATCTAAATCAGTATCGTGGTTAGCTCTCGTGGTATTAAACCATAATTGCAATTGCTCTTTATATATATTTTTAAGCTCTGGGGGCAAAATTGCACAAGACTGAAAGCTCGGGAATCTAAGAATATTTAACGACACTGACATATAATTCCGGCCATACTTGCGTTTGATTCTCTTTGATTCGTCCAACAATCCAGTTAATCCTGGCAAGCATAAACTATTAATAGTAGACATACAGATTATTTGGTTGACTTTACCTTCTGATATTAATCTTTCAACATTGGCGACCCATTGGTCATAATCCATGCCATCACGGATATAATCTGCCATTGGTCCTGTTGTTTCTTGACTTGTATATAGGTCAAAATGCGGCACACTATGGCTTGCGGTGATCAATCTATCTAATAACGCCTTTTTTGGCAACAGATTGGAATTCACTGCAAATCTCATGTTACTACCTAATATAGGATTATCTTTATACCAATCAAATAATTTCCATACCGACGCCGACATTAAAGGTTCACCACCTGTAATACGCAGTTCTTCTAATTCATACTGCAAATCAGATTCCCACCATTCCCAAAATGCTGAAATATATGGATTCTCTTCGTCAGTGGCCCCTGCATTTTTTGCATAGTCGGCCGTATCTATAAAATGATTCCGGCCATCACTTATTATATTTTTATATGGACCGTTCTTCTTTATGTCCTTGACCCAAGTCGTACTAAATGCTGGATTACAATAACTACACGCAAAATTGCACGTTCTATCAAAACTAATTTCAAGTGTTGTCAATGTAACATCGTCTTGCCAATCAGCTGTGCCAGCCAGCGCGTTAAGTTCATCACTCACTGTTAATGTTTTCATAGTCCTGTCAGAAATATTGTTTTTGCCCATATCCTCAACCTTCCAACAATATTCACACTCGTCAGGTCTAATGCCTTCCTGCATTAATTTCCTCATCTGTTTCTTATGAGGAGTATTATGTATTGCTGAAGGATTAGCTGCTAGTTCTAATCTATTAATTGGATGGGACGGAGGATGGTGACACGATGCTGTTTCTCCGTGGCCTAGCCAAATTGTAGCATTATACCATTTGGCACCACAATAGGTTTCACTAATTGGGTCTATTACCCTACGTTTGTATTCTGGTAATTTTTCACCGTATCTACGCGCCATTTGCCTTTTCCTCGCACTCTTCAATAAACGAAGACAGTTGTGGGAAGCTTTCTTTGATGTCGAAATTTCTCCGTCTGTCATGTTCTGTAAAATATAAATGGAAATTCTTTTTAGCAGTTAATTCTTCCTCGGCACTCATTGGCTCGATTGCCCATTCATACAATCTGCGCACCTTATCAATTTCATAATCCTTAAAACACTTAAATCTGTTATTAACAGTTTCAATATTTGCTTCCATAAATTCAATACTGTCAAGCAGTGGCTGTAACATTTCTTTAGATGCTAATTTTAAATTCATCCATTTTGGATCATGCAGCATGGGAGTGTCAAACCATATTAGTTGCCTATCTGTGTTCATTTCCTGTCGTAGCTTTAGAATGTTCTCAAAATATTCGTTCCACGAAGGTAGACACAGTACGTTAGCAGTTATAATAAATGTTAAACTATGCATTGTTGATTCTGTAAGGAATTGCCGTATGTTCGTTATCAATACGTCAAAATCTAAACCAGTTCGGATATATTCTGCTTGATGCCCCCAAGCATCTAAACTACAAAACAGCATAAAATGTTCAATAGCTTGTTTATCTGTTATTTCTTTTAGGTTATCAATAAATTTCTGCCACTGTCCTTTTGGTGGGCAGCAATTACTCGTAATACTCAAATGTAATGACTTATTTGGATTCTCTTTCACATATTCAAAGATTCTAAACGTGTTGCGGTCCATTAGTGGCTCGCCGCCTGTCATTCTAAATGTATTCAATTGCTCGTATACTGTTGGGAACCATTCCCAAAATGCAATCAAGTATGGATTGTCTGGTGAATTATTAGGCAACGTGTCTTTCGCTTCCATCCAAGTAACATCATTATGCCACCTATCTGATAATATATATGCACCTTCTTGTTTAATTTCCTTATGCCATTCCGTCGAAAGATGTGGGCTACAATAACTGCATTTGAAATTACATGCTTGATTAAAGTTAACCTCTAAATATTTTGGAGGAGGATTTCCAGTTGCTCCATATTTTAATGCTTCAGCAATTACCCCTGGATTGTTAACATCAAAACTCCTATATGGCCGATCACTTATATTACCAGCATCTTCTATTGCCCAACAAAAACTACATTCTGCGGGACGTTCACCATCTAGCATCATTTGTCGTTGTTTTTTCTTATGCTTGGTATTATGCAATGCGTCAGATGTAATTAATAATTCATCTATTGGTATCTTGTGTGTAGGTGGATGGTAACAGCTTTGGGTCCGACCAGTAGGGATATGCAAACTGACGTGAAACCACTTAGCAAGGCAAAAACTACTGCTGACTGCATTTAATCCGGTCAGCATGTCTTTAGTATTATTAAAATAAACACTTTTATATGCCCCATTCTCTAATACTACTTCATCACCCTTCTGATCATCTCTGTTCATTACGGATTATGTTCCATTCTCTTTCTTACCAATTCCCATAAACCTTTTAAAATAATTTGGTTTATCATTTTCAAAATCCCAAGGACCATCGTAAGGTTGTTCCTCTAACATAATATAATTGGTAAGTCTATTTTTGACTGCAAAAGTATCTAAATCTACTGATGCTCTAATATGATCTTTTTCTTTAAAATCATTATTACCTTGTATTATATAATATGTACCCTCAGGTATATTATCAAACCACTTGTCATATACTTCTTGACTAACGTGTTCTGTACTTGTATTTATTACTAAATCAGGCTTGTGTGTATAAGTATATTCAGACATACAACCATTCCAAGTAATATATTTTTGTGAGCACCATTCTAAATATTTTTCTTCTAAATCAACAATACAAATCTGTCCTCCCCGCTTGATTCGTAACATGTCTGCTAACACACCATACCACCCTCCAAATATTATACATGAAAAGGGCTCTGGAATAAGCGTATTAAACTCTAGTGTATCAACTATCCATGCTTTTGATCTAATTTGGCTTGGCCAAAAACATGCAAGTCCGTCTGGATGAGTTCTAATCAACTCCATCCAACGTTCTAGTTGTCTATGATTAAAGTTCATTTTCTATTTTCCTTGCTACATTTTGTATTGACTTTGGGCCAGGATGATATCCGTCCTTTGAGAAGTCTATTTTATTAACAAAAAGTTCATTTCTATTTAAACTAAACCACGACCATTCAAACAACTTTGTATTTCCTTTGCACATTAGTTGAGTTGAGTCCATTACTAATTTACTATATTCAATTAAGTTTGTTTCGTTTCTCTCTAAAAAATCTGTGTAAGGCTTGCCGCTCCAATGCCCTATGTTTTCAACGGTAGGAATTACGCCCTGGCCACGGTGTACGATAAAAGAGCCGCCGGTTTTAAAGTCTGCTATTCTAAAAAAAGTTGTCCATCCTATAACAACCATATGTGGCCAGCCTTTCTCTTTAACTTGATCTATTAGTTTCATCCACATGTGAAAGTTAGACTCTGCGGGATAAGCAAAATTGTTTATTGTCCTGGTTGTTTCAATAACATTATGTAATTTTTGCTCTTCTTCTAGTTCGTGGCCCCATGTTGTAGACTCTCCAAACAAGGCAATGGACTCTTCCCAATTAGTATAGTCAGGTTCATGGCGTTTTAAGTTTCCCCTGAAGCTAGCTATTGGTTTGTAGTAACGGCCTCTCCAACCTACGTTTTCCATACTGTTGGCCTTTACCCTATCCAAGACATATTTGTTTTGGGTATCCATTCATATCCATCTTTATCAACATCCACATAATAAACATTTTGTAAGAACCCTGATCCTGGATCTACGTCAAAGTGAAATCTATTTTCTTTTTTTATCCTTTGAAATGAATCTAACTCATACGGTTCTCTACTATGACCTGGTACAAATCTTTTATGCTCGTATATAGCGTTCAGTGCCCTTGCATCAACGTCATGTGTCATATACTGTATTTTAAATCCATCTTTTTTTGCTTTCTTTAAACAATGATCCCAGAAGTAAAATCCTAATTGGTTGTGTCTAAATTCTTTTAATATATGTAAACGACAAATCCTAACTGCTATGTCAGGAGTCCCCATATATGTATCTGGCTCATAAGAACAAAACCCAGCAATCTTATCAAATTTGTCGTAACGACTATTACACGTTATCAACATAGGCGTTCCTGGTGTTGTCTCTACATTATATTTGTCAGGGGTAAGAGCTGTATTACCCTCTGCTAATGCTTGTTCTTGAAGTAACTTTACAGCTGACTCAAGTTTTGTGCCTTTTATTTTGTCGATAATCGTATGCATTCAAAATCCTTCTGTCCATCAATAGATGCTATTAAATAATGTCTTAAGTCATTGCCCTTGTGATACACAGCATGTCTATATCCTATGTTAAGAAAATAACATCTTTTTTGTTTCATTTCAACTACTTTATGTACTCCGTTTACCCAAAAGTGATTTTCAACCCCTTTGTTGCCACTTAAAGGAATGATCACCCTCATGGCATAAGTTGTATTATAATCTATATGTGGTGGAACAGATCCTCCTGGACGAAGGCGAGAGAAACGAACCCGTATCAATTTATCTTGGAAAGCTCCATTGAGATGTTGTTGTAGTGGGGAGCCCTTGTAAAAATCAACGGGTTCGTTCCAATTATGTTCGTCCATAGAGAACGGAATCTTGCGTGAAATTTTTTGTTTAGTTGTGTATGCTGAGGCATCTTCTAATTCTTCTTCTTTTTTACATTCTGTTAAATGAAACGTTTCTACGTCTTTGTATGTATCAGTTGCAATTGAATTACTAGCTACTGCTAAGCCTCTGTGTGATGTGTAATTATCTTGCCACTTGTCGTAATGTTCCCACAGAAAGTCTTCTATGAGATCATAATCTAGTTCTATAGGTAGTTCGGCAATGTGTGGGTAATGCCTTTTGTTAAATCTTGACATCTCGATCTATCCATTTTATAAGTTGTCCACCTAGATCTAATGGGTGCCAAAGAACTCTCCGGGCTGTCTTGTGATGTATCTCATGGAACCCTTCACCTAATGTTAATAAACCTACCCACATATCACTATGAGCCTTTTTCCCTCTGTGTGAATATGTGAATACCAATGATCCTATCATTTTAGCAAAGCCTGCTGGTATGAGCCAAGCGTATAATAAAGCATAAGGATCAATTAAGGCCAATAGTGAAGCCCATGCTCCAACTACATGCCAATAATATTTAACTTGTAATCTGTGTAATTTGTCTTTTAATAAGTCTCTTACAAACTTGAAGTTGATGTTTATAAGAACTTGTCCGAAGTATGCTAACATCACTCCTCTATAATAAGGACTGTGTGGGTCTTCGGGTGTATCTACATACATGTGATGTTCTCGATGATTGGCGGCCCATGTAAGAGCCGGACCTATCATCATTATATGGGGTCCAAACATCATTACATATTCAAACCATCTAGGACATTTAAAATTATTGTGAGACCAATATCTATGATATCCCATTGTAACACCAAGCATAATATAACAATACATACCAACAGCAATTGCAACTGTTGTAAGTGTCCAATTAAATAAGAATAAAGAAAGAATAGCAATCACTTGGGCTACAAGTTGGCCTACTAATAGTGTTATTGGTGCCCAGGATTTGTTTTGTTTAAATACTGCTTTTCTCATTGGTCCTTTACTCTGGAGCGAAATTTACGAACTGTTCCATCATAAAACAACATGCATGTCCAGCGGGTTCCCCTTCTCATTCTAGGGACAGTATATTCCCAAGCTTGGCCGTAAAAGTCAACCCATATAACATGGTAACCTATCCAACGTGTGCTTGGATACCACTTTGCTTGCCCTCCCTCCATAAACAACCGTTCGAGCGTCCAGAAATAACAATTATTCCTCTTGGTAAAAAGCCTTACTGGCCACGACCAAAAGAAAGTTATTATTAGGAAGAAGGTAAACAATACTCTAAGTTTTAATTTCATTCTATAGAGTATTTATAGTGGTTTTAAAGCAGTATTATCATCTCTCTCATAGAGATTTATAAGAGTTACCAACTTCTTTATGTTCTTTTGGTAATCAGTATAAATACTATTATGTGTAATTTAAAATATTTTATCATTTGTTTGATGTTGGTTGGATGCTTGCCGTCGATCCATCCAGGTGAAATGACCGGCGAACCGGTTGATATATCGCTACTTGGCCAGGTAGAGATGTGTGAACGTGAACCAGAATCAATTTTATGTGAAGAGCCTCCAGATGAATAAAAAAATCATTGCTGCTAAAGTACACAGTATGGTTGATAAAAAATTCATCTATGTGAGTGACAAAAAACAATATATGGTAAATGAGCATTGGACGTCTCATGCCGAAGAAGTGTTACAAGGAGATGATTTCAAAGATGACTGTGATGGATTTGCTTGTACCTGTGCTGAATTATTGATCAGAGAAGGTGTTGACAGAAGCGAGGTATCTGTAATCTATTGTGAAACTGAAACCGGTGAAGCACATTTAGTTTGTGGCATTGTTGCTGAATCATCAACTTACATCTTAGAAAATAGATATAACTACGTTTATGATTGGAAATCAAGACCAGGATATAAATGGTTTTATTTTATGAAGTTCGATGATGTTGGACAATGGTTTAAAGTAAAAAATACCTCGGGGAACGGCCCACTTCATTCAAGGAGATAATATAAAGACATGAAAATCGAAATAACAAACGAAGCAGAAGACTATTTGCTTGGCCTTATAACAAAGGAAGGCAGCCCAGCTATTAAAGTACAAGTAATCGATGGTGGTACGATTCGGGCCGAAACAACTATTAGTTATTGGGATAACAAGGTTGATAATATTCAAGACTATGAACTACAAGAAGGATTCAAGTTTCCTGTTTACAATAAGTTAGAGTCTTTAAACTACTTAACGGATCTTAAAGTAGATTATACATCAAATACACACGGTGGCACGCTTACTGTAAAGGCTCCTAATTCAAAAATTCCATATCTCAATGAAAATCCTTCGATCGAAGATAAAATTAACCACGAACTCTACACAGAAATAAATCCTGCTATAGCTGCTCATGGCGGCGAAGTCAGATTGGTAGAGGTATTAAATGGAGATACTGCTGTATTAGAATTCGGCGGTGGATGCCAAGGATGTAGTTCGGTAGACTTCACACTTAAGGCCGGTGTTGAAGTTCAATTAAGAAAAGCAATCCCGGAGCTTAAGGATGTTACGGATATCACAGACCATTCATACAAAGAGAACGCTTATTATTCGTAGGCTTGCCCACTAAATGTTCATTGACTTCCTTATAAGCATGTTAATAGTCTATTTATCTTTGGTAATTATAGTCTGTACAGCTGTATTAATTATAGGACCATTGGCAGACTGGAAAGAATTACTAAGGCGTAAAAAATGAAGAAACTTTTAATTATATTAATATTAGTATTATCAGGATGTCAATCCACCGGCTATGATAGATCCACCGCGTTCTTCGCCCCTTGTGTCTGGTGGGGTCCTAATGAGTGTCACTGTAGGGAAAGTCGTAAAATTATCTTTGTTACGTCAGACACAGACTATTCCAAACTTTATGAATATTGCAAAAATGGTAGATAATGAAAATACAAGAAGTAATAAAAGAACAAATAAGCTCTAACGATATAATTTTATATATGAAAGGGGTTCCGGAAAAGCCCGAATGCGGTTTTTCTGCTAAAGCTATTCAGATGTTAATTATGTGTGGTAAACCTTTTGCATTTGTTAATATTCTTATAGCGCCTGAAATAAGAGCTAACTTACCTGAAATTTCTAACTGGCCTACATTCCCTCAACTATTTGTTGATGGGCAATTGGTAGGTGGGAGTGATATAATGACAGAAATGTATGACAGTGGCGAGCTGTCTAAATTGATTAATAAAAAATGAAGAAACTTTTAATTATCTTAACAATGTTAATACTTTCGTTTTGTGCAACGCACACAGTAAAAACAACTGAATATACACCCATAGTACAAAGTCGAGACTACATTTCAGAAGAATTACTACTTGATGTAGGTGTTACAATAATGGATGCC
>Ga0209554_1001212_pt1 | contig 19936 bp, 15 predicted proteins | sample MarorgKNORR_S2LV_5_FD_188221 | JGI IMG/M metagenome (GOLD analysis project Ga0209554, IMG submission 188221) | Marine microbial communities from the Southern Atlantic Ocean, analyzing organic carbon cycling - Bottom_A/KNORR_S2/LV (SPAdes) (version 2) | ecosystem: Environmental > Aquatic > Marine...
CTATAGATCTAGGATTCGATACTTGGAAAAAGATTAGGATTAGATTAGTGGGATTAAATGCCCCCGAAACTCGCACAAGAGACTTGGAAGAGAAAGTATTAGGGTTAGCAGCCAAATGTTTTCTACAGGATATTTTATTGAAACACGATAATAATTTCATCCTACACTCTCAAGGGATTGGAAAATATGGTAGGTGTTTGGGAGAATTGTATTTAGGAGATGTTAATTTAAATGAATTATTAATAACCGAGGGACATGCTGTCGCTTATTATGGAGGAAAGAGATGATAGATAAAGACAAAATGTTTTCATTATTCGAACAGCCGGAGGGTAATAGTGATGGTAGGGATTTAGTAGCTATGAGTGAATTATCCCTAGAAGACCCCTTTACTAAGATTGGTATGTTTACTAAATTAATAATAAATCATAATATATTCCATAGAAAATTAGAAAGGTTTTTGAAAATGGAAAAACCTGATTATGATGTTGAGGATACCAAAAGGGCTTCCGAGTTTACGGTGTTTAATAGGGCTTGGTATTATATATCTAGCATCGATATGGAAAATATATACCATTTGGAGGCTATCATGGATTTTAAATATAAACCATTTATGAGATCTCTAAATGACGCCTTAAAATATTTTCAAAGAGAGGATATAGAGCAATATGAAAAATGCGCAAAGCTATTAAAAATAAAGACATTTAAAAGAAATGTTGAAAATCCCGTGCCTAAGTAAAAATCCTTACGTAAATTGGAAGTACAGGTTTAGGAAAAAATGGGAATAGAAACAAGGGCATAAAGGGGTAAGGAAATAAAACGTTACCAATATAAACATTAAAAATAAAAGTTATAAAGTTATGATACTATCAGCAGAAACACTCCAAGAAAATTGGGAAACATTTAATTACAATATTGAAAAATTCATTACGGGTGACCGTAAACAACAATTACTTGACTTCTATAAAAAATATGAAGATAGAGTAATACTAATGCCAGCATCCCACAAAAAAGAATACCATTCAGCATTTCCCGGGGGGTATGTGGACCACGTAAATCGTGTTGTACGTTGTGCTATTAAACAATACGAATTATGGAAAGGAGAAGGGGTTGACACAACAACATTTACAACCGAAGAATTAATATTCTCAGCAATTAACCACGACCTAGGTAAAATGGGCGATTCAGAACATGAAGCTTATATTCCTCAAACTGACCAGTGGAGAAAAGATAAATTAGGTGAAGATTATACATTCAATAAGAAATTAGCCTTTGCCTCTGTACCAGATCGTTCATTATTTTTACTACAGGAACACGGTATTAGGTATACATTTAACGAAATGATAGCTATACAGACCCACGATGGCTTATATGATGATGCTAATATCAAGTATCTAAAAGGATTCATGCCAGAACAAAAACCTCGCACATCTTTACCATTTATCTTGCATCAAGCGGATATGGTGGCTGCGCGGATTGAATTTGAAATTGAATGGTTACCAAAGTTTTCTAAAAATAGCGTGGATGAGTCAAAGAAAAATTATAAATTGTCGGGAAACAAGAGTAAAAGTACAAAAACCAAGGCACTTAACACAATTGTTGGAACATCAGGGTTAAAAACAATGTTAGATAATTTATAGAATGGTAACAGCAATAATAATTTTAGGAGTTTTAGTAGTAATACTTAGCTATACTACATTCAATCTACTACGAAAGATTGAAAAATGTGAAGACATGATAATCCAGTATGACGAATACACATCAGAATTCAATAAACAAATAAGAATCACCGATGAACGCCTCAAAAAAATAGATGAAAAGGGTACGTTTAAAAGTGATGATGAAATAGGTTGGTTTTTTGATCAAATAAAGGTAATACAAGAAGGTATATCAAGGTTTAAAATCAATTAATGGTTAAAAAACGAAGAAAGAAGAGTAAAAATTATTTTACTCAAGATACGGAAAACGCTATAGTTTTATATAACAACACCCCTGACCCCAAAGTTAGGAGTGATATTTATCAAAGAGAAATCCATTATCCTTTTTTTAAGCTAACCGAAAACATAATCCACACCTTTAAATTTTATTACACCGAAGTAAGTAACTTAGAACACTTACAACATGAGATAATTTGTTTTTTACTCTCCAAAATACATTTATTTGACCCCACTAGAGGTGCTAAGGCATACTCTTATTTTGGTACCATAGTAAAACGTTGGTTAATACTTTACAATACTAAAAATTATACTAAAAAAATTAAAAAAGTGGATGTTGAGTACTTGACTAAAGATAATTCAACTTATGTATATGAGCTTAAGGATTACACTAAAGAAAAAGATGATTTAAGTCAATATATAGAATTATACCTCGAGTACACCACAGAAAATATATTTGAATTATTCCCAAAGAAAAACGATGCCCAAATAGCGGATGCTATACTTGAGTTATTTAGAAAAAGGGAAACTATAGAAGTATTTAATAAAAAGGCCCTTTATATCTATATTAGGGAAATGGTTGATGTTAAAACTCCAAAAATAACTAAGATAGCCGATAAACTTCATGGTATATTTAAATCAAAATATATCTTCTTTTTAGAAAACGGTTGGTGTAAGTTTTAACACTTCTCCTATATCCATATTTATAATAAAAACATTATGGGACCACTAGACAACGTAATATTTGGTAAAAAGAAATTCTCAGACATATTAAATGAGATATACGATAATCAAAAGAAAAAAGAAAAACAAATATCAGGTTTAATATCTGAATTAAAACCTTTAATTAGTGATATAGGAGACGCAACCTTAATTGTTCCCCTTATTAAAGAATATCTAGAAATAGGTGTTCGTAATGATGAACAATTAATTAAAATGGCCACTATTATTCAACGAGTGGTTAATAATACGAGTAAGGGTGATGACTTTGGTATATCTGAAGCAGAAAAAGATGAATTACTTGCTGAATTAGACAAATTAAGTGAAAATTTAGATAACAATAAAGAAAAGTAATGGCTAATAATCCAATTACATCGTTATTTGGTAATGGAGTTGTTAATACCTCTCCTAATGATATAAGGGTTGAAGAGATTAAAGATAGATTAATTACAGCAAGGGTTGTTGATATTTCTTTAAATACAAATTCTGCTTTATGGGGTAAGACCGGTGAATGGGGGGGAATAGGTACCATACAATTTCAATTGATGGATACTCCTTCATCTATAGCTAGTATAAACCAAGATAATATTTCTAACTTTGCTAAACCTCTATTACCTTACTTAAAAAACTATCCGTTAGTGAATGAAATGGTATTATTATTTCAATTACCAAACACTCAAGAATCACAAACCTCAACTATAAAATCCTATTACTATCTTAACCCAATAGGGTTATGGAATCACCCTCACCACAACGCATATCCCGATATGTATTCTAATAATAATGGTAATTCCTCACCTTCAACTAATAAAGATTACCAACAAATAGAAACAGGTAATGTTAGAAGAACAACTACATCATCAACAACCCTAGACCTAAATGGAGAAAGTGGTGGTACTTTTGTAGAACAACCTAATATCCACCCCGTTTTACCCTTTGCTGGTGATAACATTTTAGAAGGTAGGTTTGGTAATAGTATAAGACTAGGAAATACAGCTAAATCAGCGGGTAGTATAACAAATAACTGGTCGAACTCAGGGGAAAATGGAAACCCCATTACAATTTTAAAAAATGGCCAACCTACATCCGCAAGTTCTGAAGGTTGGGTCCCTATAACTGAAAATATAAATGAAGACTTAGCGTCTATATATTTAACATCCAACCAACAAATACCTATTAGTGTAGCGGTTGAAAATAAGGAAGAAGCACAAGCTTCTACGGTACCATTTTCAAATACTATTAAAAGGGTACCAATCTCACCTAAGGCATATAATGCTCCCCAAGTGATACTTAATTCTGGTAGGCTTTTATTTAATACCACATCAGATAGTATTTTATTCACATCAAAAAAATCAATTGTATTAGAATCAATTGAGGATTTAGCAATCAAATCTCAATTAAAGAATGTAAATATATTAGCACCCTCAGGTATAGTAAGTTTAGGTAAACAAAATGCATCCGAATCCGTTATATTAGGAGATAAATTCATGTTACAGTTTGAAAATCTTATTTCTTCATTAGAAAATTTATGCTCGGCTTTAAGTAAAGAACCTTACATACCCAATGCCGGGTCAGTAGCAACATTAACCGGTCCCCTATTAAAAGATATAAAGAATTTAATACCAAGTTTTAAGTCTAATACAGTTAAAACTTCATAGGATGACAGAAGAAGAAAAACAAAAAGCCAAAAACACTCTTATACAAGCGGGGACAGCGTTCTTACAATCCCCTGCAGGTGCTCCTATTTTAGCAAAGTTAGCAGAGGCCACAGCCGGTGCTGTCCAAGCAAAATTATTATTGGAAAGTGCTAAGGAAGTTAAAAAGCTTATTGATGATAACACCCCGGTTATATCAACTTTTACCACTAAGGGTAGGATATATAATGCCACCACTAATGAACCCTTAGCCGGTGTGGAAGTTAAACCAATATCGGCTTTATTTCCTATGAAGTTGGTAACTAAAACAAGAAAAATCAAAATACCCGACCCAAGTGGTGAAAAAAATAAACTTGGTGTTGTTAAAAAAATAGAAGTTGAAGAGACATATAAAGAATATGATTATGATGGTGGTGGAGAGAAAACATTAAAAACAGATGAGAAAGGTGAATACGAACTACGATTTGGGGTCCCAACTCTCCCCAGAAATAATTCAGCACTAGTAAAACCTGTTGTTTTATATACAAAAGAAGGATTTGCTCCTGATTACCAAACTCTAATAACCCAAGACCAAGAAGTATTAAAGGAATTACCAATCAAATCCTTAATTAATATTAAAGACGCAGCCGAGGTAGCTGTTATTAAATTAAAATCAGAAGCCAATGCCATTGCTGATAAGGCAGCAAACCTGGCATTAAGTGTAGTTGAACAAAGCATATTAGCTATAAAGGGTAGAATTTTATCATTTGCATCCGTAGTTCAAAATAAATTATTTCCACTAGCAATGGGATTAATGATTATCTTTGGTATAACTAAAATAGCAGCAGCCAATGTAAGAGAAGAAGTTGCTGCTGGTAGATGCCCTAATGATGAGTTATTAAAAGAAGCTATTAAAAAAAGAAATTCAATAGTTAGACAATTAAATCAAATATGGATTATAATTATTGCTAATACCGCGGTAGCGGCCTTATTTCTTTATTTAACACAACAACTCAAATCAGGTAAACTCCAAATTACATCATTACCCTTCCCTGTATCAACTCCCCCTGGGGTAGGTGTACCTCAATTTGTATTAGCTATATTGGAGGACATAAAGGAATTATTTACAACACTTGGAGATATATCAACTGAATTAAGAAAAGCTTTATTAATCTCATTACTATTTTTACTCATTGCTCTTATTATAGTATTAAGGTACTTAAAGAAAATAGATGCAATGATAGAAAAATGTGCTATAGAATCAAATGGTATAACTATGGTAGAAATAAATGCAGAGTTATTAGAACTTCAAATTATAGATGAAGAACAAGGTAGCCCTATTATTAATAATGTAAATGGGTTTATAATGAGTGTAGTAGCAGATAACAAAAATCAAGTAGGTGATTTATATAGAAGATATGCAACAGCAACCAATTCACAAGGGGTTGTAATTTTAAAAGGGGAGTCGTCGTTTAGTGCGACAGATCAAATTTTAATCGACGAGTTAGCGTTCTATATAGTACAAAACAATTTAAAAGCTGATTAATATAATATTTATAATAAATTAAACAAACTGACATGAAATTAAGTGAATTAAAATCCATAGTAAAGATAGCAGTGAGGGAAGCCATACAAGAGGAATTGAAAGATATCCTTTTAGAAGCCCTGCGCTCCCCAACACAAGTCGTTCGAGAAGTTGCAACCCCCACATTCCAACCTCAACCAACTCCACCACCCGGACCAATGAATCCTGTAGCTCAAACACATTTACCAGAAACAGATAGGTTAAAATTAAGAGAAAACATGATGGGTGTCTTAGACGGAATGAGACCAGGGGCAAGTGGAACAATGTCCGTAAATTCAGGGGATGTACCTATGCAAGTACCAACAGGTATGGATACTACATCGGCTAATGGTTCTTTACCAGCAGGAAATGTAAGCATGGATCAAATAATGGGTATAATGCAAAGTAAATAATAAGATATGGCATTTGGAGCAATAAATAAATTTCCTAATGACACTAGACCTCGAGTAGGAATTGGTGTTAATATACCTTTTAACGAGGGTGGGGTATTTACTCCAAATTACACAACTCAAGAATCAATTAAGAATAATTTAATTAATTACTTTTTAACCAACCCAGGCGAAAGACCAGGTAATCCAGCATTTGGTGGAGGTTTAAGAAGATTTATTTTTTCATCGATTTCAACTGAAAATATAGATTACTTAATAGAAGATATACAAACAAAATTATCAAATGAATTCCCTAATATAATATTGAATAACTTAAATGTAAATGGAAGTGATGAAGATATTAATAACAACAATATAACAGTAGAAATATACTACTCAGTAACCAACACAGGGATTACAGATGAGTTAACACTAAATTTTGCATAATGGCAATTAATAGAAATATAAATTATATAAATAAGGATTTTTCTCAGTATAGAAATCAATTGATTAACTATTCTCAGACTTACTTTCCTACAACATATACCGACTTTACAAATACATCACCCGGTATGATGTTTATGGAGCAAGCCGCTTATGTAGGTGATGTTTTATCATTTTATTTAGATAATCAAGTACAAGAAAATTATTTACAATACGCCCGTCAAACAAATAATTTGTATGACATGGCCTATATGTATGGGTACAAACCTAAGGTAACAGGTTTAGCAACAGTAATGGTGGATATTTATCAACAAGTCCCCCGTAAGTTAGTAGGAGGAGTAGCAGAACCCGATTATGATTATGCTCTTTATGTCAACCCCAATACCACTATACAAACAACAACCGGAACAACTCAAACCTTTACAACTGAAGATCCCATAGATTTCACAGTATCTAGTTCAAGTAACCCAACAACAGTCACAGTAGCACAAGTATCTTCAGGGGTACCTGATTATTACTTATTAAAGAAAACAACCAAAGCATTTTCAGGAGTTATTTCTAGTGTTGGATTTACATTTGGAGCACCCGTTGAATTTGCAACAGTAGATATAAATGCATCTTCAATAGCTAGTATTCTGGATGTAACCGATTCTGATGGCAACAAATGGTATGAAGTAGATTATTTAGGACAAGATTTAGTGTTCGATGGTATAAGAAATACTAATACTAATGACCCTAATACTTACTTAGATACCGATGCACCTTATTTATTACAAACCAAATCAGTACAAAACAGATTTGCTACTAGATTTTTATCAAATAGTGTTTTACAATTGCAATTTGGAGCAGGCTCACCAGCTACAACTACTGAAACCGTAATACCAAACCCCTTTAATGTAGGTTTAGGTTTACCATTTGGGCAAGACAAATTAACAACGGCTTATAGTCCAACTAACTTTATATTTACAAATACCTACGGAACAACCCCAACAAATACTACATTAACTGTAAGGTATTTAATGGGTGGGGGTGTAAATTCAAATATACTAGCGAACACTCTAACAAACCCAACAACAACTACAATACAATTCTTAAAAGGAGGATTAGACCCTACAACAAGTCAATATATCTTTAATTCCTTTGCAACTAATAACCCAACAGCAGCAAGTGGAGGTCAAGATGGAGATACAATAGAGGAAATACGAAATAATGCCATATCTAACTTCTCAACTCAATTAAGAAACGTAACACAAGATGATTATTTAGTAAGAGCATTAAGTATGCCAGCTAAATATGGTGTTATATCTAAAGCACTAACCCAAAAACCAAATGCTGGTGAAGCGGCTACAACATTAGATATTTATGTATTATCACAAAACAATCTAAGCCAACTAACAACGGCTTCAACAACCTTAAAAAATAATTTAAAATCATATATAAACGAATATAGAATGATAGGCGATACTATTAGTATTAAAGATGCCTTTATTCTTAATTTTGCTATTGATTTTGAAATAATAACATACCCCAATTACAATAATAACCAAGTACTTCAAAGTTGTATTGTAGCATTACAAAATTATTTTAAATTAGATATTTGGCAAATCAACCAGCCAATAATCACACCCAACTTATTTGTATTATTAGATGCAATCGAGGGGGTACAAACAGTAAAACAAATTAATTTTACTAATAAATCCGGTACTTCATCAGGATATTCAGAATGGGCATATGATATGGATGGAGCTAATCAAAATGGCACAATATTCCCTTCATTAGACCCAAGTATTTTTGAACTAAAATATCCAAACACCGACATTAAAGGTAGAGTAGTAATATTATTTTAATTATGGCAGTATATAAATTATTTCCCGAACAAGATGCATCAATATACAGTGCTTACTCAGCAATGAATACTGGGTTGGATGCTATATTAGATGTCTCTAATTTTGTAACTAATAGAAACCCAACGGCTCAAGTAGCTAGATCCTTAGTCAAATTCAATCAAAACGAAATTATTAATGTTTTAGACAATATTGCTCAAGTAACTGCTAGTGATGCTTGGGGGACATGGAATGCTCGTTTAAAACTATATGTAGCAAAATCTACAAATGTAATTTTGGATTCTAATATAAAAATATATGCTGTTTCATCCTCATGGAATAATGGATCAGGACAATATTTAGATAAATTAACCAACTATACCGGTGTAAGCTGGAAATATGAAAAATACTCAGGGTCATCTCCATGGACCCCGGGATCTGGATTAAATGCAAACACAACAAATTCATACGATTCAAGTTGGAATGGTACTTCAATACCCGAGATGTCAGGGTCAGGCGGAACTTGGTATACAACTACAGGAGTAAATAATCCAGGGGGTACATCAACTACTATGTCAAGAGCAGGTGCGGCTAATGAATTAAAAATCACCCAATCACAAGAATTTACTTTAAGAAGTTCAAAAGATTTAAATGTTGAAGTATCGGATACGATTTGTATGTGGTATTCATCATCTAATGTTAGCATATCTGGATTAGTTAGTAAACCTAATGATGGGTTTATAGTTAAGTGGGAAAATGCAAAAGAATTTGTTACTGAAAGCGCTGTAACCCCTCAATTAAGTTTCTATTCAGTAGATACTAATACAATATACCCACCACAGTTAGAATTTCAATGGGTAGATTTTACATATACTACTAGTAGTGGTGACTTTAAACAAGGAAGAAATTTAACGGGTTCATTCCCAACCGATTTAACAAGTTCCATATCTTGTTCATTCACACAATCACTACCTTCTCCTTCAAGTAATGCAGGGAGTGGTACTGGGGCTACCTTTGGAGCTACTTTTAATAGTGCCTCTATGGTTAATGTGTTTGTAAAAGAATTAGGTTTAGGATATAAAGCAGGAGATGTATTAACTTGGAATTCATCTTCATTAAATACAGGAGCAATAACATCATCAGCTCAAGATGCGGTAATAACCCTATCTACATACGATATACAACAGTTGGATGTAATCAACACACCCGATATATATTGTGCCTTAGATAATAATGCTGGGGTATTTTATAGTGAAAGTATCAACCAATTTAGATTAAATGTGAGGCCGGAATTTCCAGCTAGAACCTTTCTAACATCTTCATTAGATACTAAACAACACGCCCTAACAACCGCTTCTTATTACGCAATTAAGGATCTAGATACAAACGAATTCGTAGTAGATTTTGATAAACAATTTACTCAAATAAGTTGTGATGCAACAAGTAGCTTTTTTACCGTTTATATGAATGGGTTGGAGCCTGAAAGATATTATAATATATTAATACAAACTGAGGTAGGTGGGAATACCATTGTATTAGATGAAAATTACTACTTTAAAGTAGTTAACGGTTAAAATTAAATTGTAGAATGGGAAACGAATCAAAGGAAAGAGTAGACCTTATAAGAAAAGTATATTCAAAAACAGAATATCCAAAGGTTATTGACACCAGCTTTAATCAGTTAGGTGTTGTCTCTGTTCCCCAACAAATTAATGCCACCTTTACTGTACAAGAATTTTTCCAAAAATATAACGATTTGTTTTACGAAATACCTGCTTATGGTGATACTAACTCTCACGAGTATTTAATCAAAACTAGCGGGTTATATATTGATTTCGATCAAGATAATACTACAATAGAAGCATTACAAAAAGAAATAACTCAATTAAGAACAGATTTATTGAGTGCAAAAATAGCAACAGCAGAAGCAATATCAGGAGAAAAAATTAATTTGGGTATGGGAGGTAACATAGAATCCTTAACACAGGATGAATTTGCAAATCTACAAGCAGGAGCAAATAGTAATAATAGGGTAAACCCAGACAATGTAACTGACTCCCCAGCTGAAACTTCAGGAGTGCCAAACACACAATATTAATATGGAAGTAGATAAATTAAAACCAATTATTGTTCAGGTAGATCCAACTACTTTTGAATTCCAACAATATACTGAAGAGGATAATATTTTAATATCTTCATCTAGGTTAGATACTGCTTTTTCCTCCTCAACGGATTATATTGAATATTATGCTTACGATGAGAATGAAGATTTAATATTTCCAATAGACCCTAACATTAGAGCTATAGAATTAAAATCCTTTTCTGTTATTGAAGGAGATACTGTTCTTTACCCCGCGGAAGATATTAATGATATAGGATACGATGCCGGTAAATATTTTTCAACATATAATTTCTATAGAAAATTACTAGCATCAGATATTACTATAAATTATTATATTAGTGAAATAAGTAGTGATAGAACAGAATTAAGACTAAAAAGCAACATTATATCTAATGAGGATATGGTTTCCTTAGGTAATGACTTTATTAAAACTAGAGAGGAATCTGATTATTTCGTAGATTTTTTACTTAACTTTGGAAATGACCAACAAGTAATAGCTAATAACTTTAAAGTAGATAATGAATTAGATGAACCATCATTTCTAATTAAATTATATGATCCTTTACCACCCCAATTCCAAACAAAAACAACATTGTGGGTAGTAGAAGAAATATCAATACCACAAGCATATAATGTAACCCTACCTTATCCGGAATTTGAACCAAACGATTACCAAGTAATATCAGGACCTAACTATAGTTTAAAAATAGTAGGTCAGCAGGGTGCATCGGGCCAAGATTACGATTTTAACACGTTAGTGGGCACGAATTTAACGAGTTCATTCAATCAACTGGACAATATATTAGACAGGAAGGAAGTTAATATAAGCGTGGATTATACCGACTATACTAACTTTGTTCACTTTTCATCTGCATTCACAAGATTAGAAAATTTTAGTTACAAAGTAGGTTTAATTGAAAATTATACAAACCAGATAGTAACATTACCAGGGGCAGCAGCAAACTCAGAAAATAGTTCAAGTAAAGCAGTTTTAACCTCTAAAATAGGTGAAATAACTAAAAACTTTGATGGGTATGAATATTTCATGTACTATAATAGTGGATCAGTAAATTCATGGCCAAAAACCACATCCTCCCCTCCTTATATATTAGCAACAACAGGCAGTTCAGAGGCTATTGCTTGGTTGGGCAATGCATCTCAGGAAACAGGCCAAGCAGGAACAGCATCACTTTACGATCAAGAAAACCCAGATTACTTATATAACGCAATCCCAGAGTATTTAAGATCGGATGTAAGTAATAGAAAATACGAGTTATTTGTTGATATGGTTGCTCAACAATATGATAATACTTGGTTATATACTAAAGATTTAACAAACAGATTTAACGCTGATAACAGATTAGATTATGGTATATCTAGAGATCTAGTTGCTGACGCTATTAGAGATTTTGGTGTAAAACTTTATTCAAGTAATTTCAATACTGATGACCTATATACATCATTTTTAGGAATCACACCTTCTGGTAGTGCTTTCCCATTTCCCAACATGACGGGCTCAATTGGTGGTCAAGTTGCAACTCCTTCTGGGTATGAATATGTGAATAACACAATATCAGCATCGAATGATATAGTCCCATTAAACGAGGTAAACCAATCGTTATATAAACGTATTTACCACAATATACCTTACTTACTTAAGAAAAAAGGTACAATAGGGGGGCTAAAGGCCTTAATTACTTCATACGGAATCCCATCTACTATTTTAAGAGTAAGTGAGTTCGGGGGTAGAGATAGAGATACGACACAGGATTGGGATTTAAAACAAGATATATTTAATTATTCATTCCATTTAGGAGGAGTAGATAATTACTCAGCCCTAACATCATCATTTGTAGCTAATAATGATTGGCCAAATGTAAACACATCACCTAAATCCTTACAGTTTAGATTTAAAACAGATGGTATTCCAACATCATCCTTTTATCAAAATGTCTGGGTAGGGGATACTACAAAAGCATTTATGACCCTCTCATATACTGGGTCGGGCCTTTCAAGTGGATCATATAGTGGTTCGGTACCTAGTTCAAGTAATGCTTATGGACAATTAAAATTTTATCCTGAAGGTTCTGTTGGTTTTGATGCTGGGAGATTTGCACAAATTGATTTACCCTTCTTCGATGGGGATTGGTGGTCAGTACAAGCATCCTTTGATTACGATAATTCCTTAGATGCCTACCTTTATGGAGCTAATAGAATTGGGGAGGAAATAGGATTTTCAGCCACCCACTCGGTAACAGTAGTTGCTCCTCAATATTGGAAAGACACAGATATTTCATACTTACCAAGTGCTAGTGCTTTAACACTAGGGGGAACTGATTACCACCCATTAACTGGTTCTTTACAAGAAGTAAGATATTGGGATACGGTATTAAGTGAAAGTTTATTTTATGATTATGTTGTTAATCCTTATTCGACACAAGGAAACACGATCAACTCAACACCAGATGAATTAATATTTAGAGCGGATTTAGGTACGACGTTAAATACATCTAGTAGACAGTCCATTCACCCTAAAGTAACAGGTTCTTGGGAAATAACCCAATCATTTGCAAGTGGTAGTAACTTCCATCTTATATCAACAGGTAGTATGTGGTTACAAAACACAGAATCTGTATATTATAACCAAACACCCGGAGGTATAAAAAACAGGGTATCAGATAAAATACGTTTAGTTAACACTGTTATACCATCAGGCTCAACATTATCACCATATAGGTCAGTCCAACAAGATTCGTATCCAAGTGGTAGTAACCCAAGTATTAATTACTTAGAAGTAGCATTCTCACCACAAAACCAGGTGAATGATGATATTATATCCCAAATTGGAGATTTCAATTTAGGGGAATATATAGGTGACCCAAGACAAATATCACAATCATCAACTTCATACCCGGCGTTAGATAAATTAAGGGATGATTACTTTACAAAGTATATAAACAGTTACGATGTAAATGATTTTATTAGATTAATTAAATTCTTCGATAATTCATTATTTAAAATGATTGAAGATTTCACACCTGCTAGAACGACATTAAGTTCGGGTGTAGTAATTAAACAAAATTTATTAGAAAGAAATAAGCAAGCTCCACCTTCAATGTCTTACACAATGCCAGAATATACTGGTTCCGTTAAGTCATTTGCTAGAGATTATAATGTACATTACACTAAAGAAAAACCAGGTAATTCATTTATTAATGACCAGGTAATATCAGCATCATCAGCACAAAATACAGCTAATTTTAATGATGGTAGAGGAGCAATAGAATTAACAGGAACAACTAGTGGATCTGGAAATGGAGCTACATTTATACCTTTAGTTGAATCAAATCAAGTTACTTCATTTCAAGTAATACTGACAGGTAGTAGATATGCTATAGGAGAAGTAATTACACTTTCCTCAGCATCAATATCTGCTTCAATATCAAATTTATATAATGGTATTCCAACATCATCAGTAGCTAACGATGTAAATATTGTAGTTGGTATAAACAACTTAGCACCTACATTAGGAACATCAGACTTCCCACAACAAAATTATGCTAGTGGTTCTGCAATTTATAGATATAGTGGGGGAACGGGGGGTTTATTTGGAGCATTTAATAACATATATGCCTCACCTATTAGTGAATCTGCTCAAGAATTTAATTATTTTTATAATTATTCACATTCAATTTCATCAACTGCGATTGCATCGTCATCTATAGGTTATTTTAACCTTAATAGTCAAACGGGGGCATCTGCCACTAAAATGTTTGTCAATTCCCTTTCAAATGGTAATAGACCAACATCAGATTATAGCCCTAATGTATACGACCCAATTACTGATATTAGCAAGTCAATGGCCAGTATGCCAGGTAAAACAGGTTTAGAAGTTGAGATAACACAATTAACAAGTTATGAAAGTTCGGTATATAACGTTGATAAAAACGATTATACAGGTATAAGGGCTTCATATAATGTTGATACTCTTAATTATATATCACCTCCTCTATTATCAGGAACACCCTGTAGTATACAACAAGGTCCAAACACTAACCTAACTACCGGTTCAGCATACATAACAAGTACAATTTCACAGTCATCAACCTCAGGTAAGGGTACCGGTGCTACGTTTAAAATATCTACTAACTCAGATAGTGGTAATGTATACGTATCAGTACTAATAATGGATATAGGGTTGGATTATAATGTTGGTGAAACCGTTACATTTACTTCATCTGATTTAATTGCAGCTGGCTTCCCATCATCTTTTGATCGAGATTTAATATTGGTAATAATAGCTAGTAATTCCTCAACCCCGAATAATACGGGGTATTGGGATATGGATCTAGGAATACCTTCATCATCATTCTTTGACGCTGGTACTTATGCATCTTCATCATTTACCGAGTTAATACCGCTAATAGATTCTAATGGGGAAGTATCAGGTTCACTTATAACATCTTCATACGCTATTAAATTTAAAATTAGTGAAGGACCATATAGTGGTAAAACAGCAACTGAAGTATCAGCTTCACAATTTGCACAACAATACCCGGGATTTGTACAAAAATTTACTGAACCTTTAAAAACACAATTAGGTATTGGAATGCCTATAGGCTCTAGTGTAACAAGTTCTACATCTAATCTTTATGGTCAAACACCATATGAATTACAAAGATTTGATCAAAGAGAATTTTATAACGGTGAATTTATAAATACAATTACACCCGGAATATTACAATCTGAACCGTGTAAAGCATTTTTTGGACAAGATGCTAGGATTGATTATTTCTTTTATATACAATGGTTTAATGATAACACAATATCAGAAAATAACTTCTTAAGTGATGTTATTACTTACCAACCCCAACCAGGAAACAATTGGTTTTGGGCTGATACCGTATCTTATCCTGGTAATGGGCCTTCATTCCCTCTAACATTAGAAACAATACCAACTAACAACGTGGCAAGTGGAGGTGGGAATTATAGAACCTCTGACTTTACGTATACTGGGCCAGGAGTAGAAGGTTTGGGTGGGATAATAGAATTAGATTTCACAGCTACTGACTCATCAGGTACTGCCTTCAGTTTAAATAACGCATATTTTGTTGATACTTCTATAATAACAGGTACAACAAACTTAACACAAGCTATAAGTACTAATGTTGAAGATGCTACAAACGATACCTATACAGATGTAGTAGCAACTACATCAGGAGATGGTGATGGTAATGCAAGATTTACCGTCGTAGTAATTGCACAACAAGTATCAACTATAGAATGTACTACTCAAGGTGCCCTTTATGATGTAGGAGATGAAATTACGATTGCAAAAGCTCTTATTGGTGGCCCAGTAGATGATTTAGTATTAACCTTAAGGGCAGATGATTTATTCTCAGGAGTAACTAAAAAATATAATGGAGATAGAACAATAACAATAACACAGGCAGCAATAATAACAGCCGGTGCTACAGCAGCAAGTTCTGGGGTTAGTTTAATTCTTCAAACACAAAATCTATTCCCTGTACCTTCAAATAAGGTAAAATATATAAAAATGTCTGATGAAGATATTAATGGGGAGGATACATTGTCCTTTATACAAGACTCAGGGTTTATAACTTATACTTTAACCGGGGCTGCAAATTACCTTAATCAACTATTAGATGATGGGTTTGAAATATATTACATAAGTAATGTATCATTACAGAACGCAAGTACTATAAACCAAAGTTCTTTAATATTTATAAACCCCCAACCCTCAACTACAGCAGTAACCTCATTCGATGAATTATTTTACGATTTCTCATTTAGTGCAAGTGGACAGTTTGTTTACTATGCTACATCCTCTGGTGAAGACCCAACAGTAATACATGAAACTGATATTACAGAATCAGTAGCACAAGGATATTATCCACCTGAAGCAAATTCATCAACATCACTTTGGTCAACAGAGTCTTTCTTTAGAGGATGGGCAACTGCAAATTGGTGGGATATAACAAATGACGGGGGTTTAACAGAAACCGGTATTGGTAGTGGTTATTTATATGACCCATTAAACAATTTCAACACGGGTTCAAATGAAACAAATAATGATGAATTAAACCCATATAAGGTAAGTACGATTCCATGGTTTATGAATGCTAACGCTCCCTCAGACGCAGGAAATGGTGGTCATACACAATTTGCATTAAGTGCTTCATCATTATTAGGAGATTTAGGTCAAACAGATTTACAATTCTATACAGGATCAATAACAGCATCAGCTGAAAGAATCCCATTAGCTTTAGAAAAATATGTGGAACCAACACCTTCTTTAATTACATTATCCGAGATTAGTAATCTAGGGTCGACACCAAGTATAATAGCTGTAAAATGGAGTGGACAACTATCAATATTATCAAATGCATCTAATGGAACAATTTATAGCTATTTATTTTGCCAAACAGACCCTAATGGGGTATGGAAGTGGAATATTTCATATGATGATGGTTATGGTTGGATTACAGGTCCCACTCCTTCGTATAATACTCAGCAAGTTGGAAGTAACTCAATATCATTTGAAGTTGCAGATGGATATACATTAGGAGGTCCCACAGAAACTTTCTCCAGAAAGGCGGTAATAACGGTATTGAATATTTCCAACCCGGCACAAACAGAATTAAAAGCAACAATAACACAGTATTATAAGGTTGCAGGTAGTGGTGGAGGAGGATATGGCGAATTCCCATAAAATTAAATTATGAAAAAACAGTTTTATAGAATAGGAGAACATATCACCCACCGTCCTTGGGACAGACCAACAACAGAAGCAGTGTTGGTTTGGTGGGAGAAATTTAAAGAAACTAAATACTTAGACCAATTTGAAGTTTGGATATGTGGTGGGTTTTTAGAAGGAACTGAAACCTGGGATGTTGATATAATCTTAACGGGTAAATTTAAATACCCTGCGGATTTAAAGCATGTATTAGATGAAGGTATAAGGTTAGGTTTTAAGCATTGGTTGTTAATGGATATTGTATGGCAAGATAAAGTCGTATTTCCTTATTTAACTTTTGAACCTTTTAGAAGAATTAGAAATTTTAATGAAGTGGAAAAACAAACCCCTACCAAACATACATTGAAGAAATATAAGGGAGTAGAAATATATCCCGGGCTATTTCAACAACAAAATGATGAACCAACGAAATCTTTTAAATTCGCTCAAAAAATGATTAAAGATGGTAAGTATACCCTTGGAATACAAAAATTCTCTGAATATATTTATAACAATAAACAAATAGATTAATGTCTGCCACTCCACAAGTATATTATTACTATAAACAAGATACAAATCAAATATTAGCTGGCTCAGCTGATGGTTCAATCACCAGTGTTGATGATATGAATGCATTATTAATTAGTAGTAAAAATACCCCCTTAACGGATATTAATACAATAGCTAAAATTAAATCTTTAGGTCAATCCATTACATACCAGAGCACAGCAGTATATAATTCAGGTAGTACTGGGTTTTCAATCCCAATACAAGATGACCAAGAATTATGGATTTATAGAGGCATACAACCCTCTAATACAATACCAGTAGGTACACCTACAGACGCTAGTCTGGGAGACTCGAATAATACGCAATATAACGCGTATTTACATCGACCTTACAAATTATATATGTTAACCGAAACGGGTTCAGGTGTGGGTTCAAATCCCTGGTTACCTTTAGGTGATCCTATTGATACTGGTACTACGGGAAATGGTCTTACTTTATTAACTCAAGGTACAATAGCATACAACATAAAACAACAAGGTATAGTTGGTAATTTAAACTATACAAATAATAACCTTTTAATATCCAGATCTAGAGATTCAGGCTCATTTAAAGTACTTCAAGGTAATAGGCAAGTTCACCCTTGGGTTGAAACTTCATACATTTCATTAGGCGCACCTCCAGTAGTAGGTTCAGCATGGAATATATTTTTAGAATCCTCTGATACTGCTGATTATGGTCAAAATTTGACTTTTGATAGATCATGGAACACATCCACAGGTGGTGGAAATCCAGGTGAATTATTTGTAGCATCAAATAACTCTACACCAGCAAGTGTAACAGCTATAGATATAGGTAGAGGAACTTTAACTTCAAACTCAACAGATCAAATCTTAAGTATAAGTTCATCGGGTCACTTTGGAAAACCAATGGGGCAAATTAAATTAACCGAGGTTGGTTCTCCAAGTAACTATGCTTATTATAATATAACATCAATTAACAGCGTACCTTCAGATTATTTTGGTTTAACAGTTAACACCCCAGATATAGGTGGAACTTGGCCCCCAGCCAGTAATGCAATTTCTATGTCATTTACTGGTCCTCAATTGGTAACTACTTTAACACAGGTTCAAACTACATACGTAAATACTCAACCTACACTTTATGATCAAATCACACTTAATAATGGTGATTTTTCTTTTACTGCAAGTAACTTTGATACAATAGGAGGTGATAATACCGCGGCTTCAGGTTCAAGTCAATTTGGGGTATATGCTGCTCTAGATGTTTATGTAGAATATAAAGCAACAGTAGATTCAACAAATACAGGGGATGTAAGTTCTCAAGGTATAGTAAGAGTAGATTATACGGGCTCAACAGGAGTTCCATACTATTCCTTAATATCCCCGGGATATAATTCAACATTTATAGCAAGATCAGGAACAGTATCAGCTTCTAATAATGATTCTCTCTTTACATACCAACTAGAAGTAGTTTCTTCAACAGCCGTAGGTTCAACACCCGTTGATGTTTACGCTACAAAATTAAGTGATGTTTATTTATCGTTATCATCATCCTTAAGTCAATCTATAGATGGGCTTTACATATTTAATCAATTACCAACTGATGATATTTATGTAACGGCTTCAATGCTATTAAATGCTTGGACAGGCAGTGAAGATGGAGCCAAATACGGAGCTGCTACTTCAACCTATGCCCTTAGTGGGCCACCACTTTATGGTGAAGGTGAAGCGGGAGATGGAACATCTTGGCCAACCGCCTCGATTAACATATATAAAGGAAACTACCCAGGATCGGTACCAACAGAAGCATCAACACCCTTACACACAGAACAATTTATAACTTTAGATGGAGAGTATGGAAATGTTGGGATAGCAGTTACAACTAGTTTTGTATTGGATTTTGAATCAATATCATTTCAAGATTGTTTAAGTCTATCATTATCAGTAACATCAGCCTCCGCTGTTGCAAATCCAATATCTAAAGCATGACTTGTCTCAATAAGCACCATCTTAGCGTTAGTG
>Ga0209554_1001214_pt1 | contig 19933 bp, 20 predicted proteins | sample MarorgKNORR_S2LV_5_FD_188221 | JGI IMG/M metagenome (GOLD analysis project Ga0209554, IMG submission 188221) | Marine microbial communities from the Southern Atlantic Ocean, analyzing organic carbon cycling - Bottom_A/KNORR_S2/LV (SPAdes) (version 2) | ecosystem: Environmental > Aquatic > Marine...
TGATCCTATATTATATGAAATCAAATTTTAAATTTTAAATATAAACCATAATTATGGTACAGAAAGTTGGTTAATTTGAGATAAATTCATTCTATTTAGAGATATATCTTTAATTAGTTTATAACCTTCTTTTAATTTACAATTATTTTGATTTAAATCATGAATACACAATACCCAAATATTATCATTATTTTTTTGATTTAGATCTGCCACAAATAAATTAAGATTATTTTTCTCACTTAAATAATTAAGATAATGTTTTAAGGCTTTAGACCATGGTTCTGTAAGAATTTCTTGTGAAGGATTTAATTTAATAGAAAACTTTTTATAATCTGAATTATCAATTATTAACAAAGCTTTTGTAATCTCTGGTTTGTATATAGTTCTTTGTGTAAAAAATTGTTTAAAAGTTTCCTCAGTTAAAAAATTACCTAAATTAAAAAGTAATAAAAAGGTTATTAATATAATTCTACTTTTTTTTTTAATTCTAAATGAAAAATAAGATATTAAAATGATTATGGGAATTAAAACAAAAATAATATATCTAGGTAGAATAATTGGATTCAAGATATATCCATAAATCAATGGAAACAAATATGTATAAATTAATATAATTAAAAATAAAGAAATTTTTTCTAAGTAAAAAAATCTCTTCGAAAAATATATTATTAAATAAATTAAAACTATTAAATGAAAAATTCCTATTATCCTTGAACCAAAAAATTTAGAAAAATAAAAATTAGTATAAAATTTTAAATCGGGTTGTTCTATCCATGATGGTGTATATAAAGCTACCGATAAATGATAATAATAATAAATCAAACTAACTATTGTTAGAAATAATAGTGAAATATTAATTTCTTTTAAAAATTTTTTATATTTTAAACTTAATAATATTGAATATGTTATATATGAAAAAATAATTATCAAAGAAAAAGGATGTAATAATATAGATACAATAGAAAAAATATTTAACAAGATTAAATTTTTTGATTTAATTTTATCAATTGACTTAATGAAAAAAATTATACTCAAAGATATAAAGAAAAATAAAGTTGAGTAGACCCGAAGTTCCTGAGAATAGCTTATTAAAAAAATATTGAAGGTGATTAAAAAAGCAGACAATAAATAACTGTTATCTTTCGTCATTAATTTTGACAAATAACTTATTGAAATGATTGAAATAATTGAAAAGAATGCTGGTATTAACCTTGATATTTCAATTTTATATCCAAATAGAGTAAAAAAGAATTTTATTATTAGATTAAATAAAAAAGGAGTTTGTTCTAAGCTAAGATGATTTATATAACTTTCTTTTAAACTTAAATTAGGGTCACTTATCCAAAAAGTTGAAATTTCATCAATCCAAAGATCATCAAAATTAATATTATATAATCTAAAAATTCCACCAAATATTAAGAGTAAAAGAAAAAAATAGATTGGTTTGAATACGTTATTTAAATTATTATTCATAATGATAGTTTAATTTGTATTTTTATAACAATGCATTTATCAATAGTAATTCCAGTATTTAATAGTTTAAATATATTAAATAATTTAATTAAACAAATAAAATTTAATTTAAAATTTAAAGAAATTAAAAAATTCGAGATAATTTTAGTTAATGACTGTAGTCAAGATAATAGCTGGAATAAAATAAAAGAATTAAGCAAAAAAAACTTAGAGATTAAAGGTATAAATCTTTCAAATAATTATGGCCAACATTCTTCAATTTTTGCAGGTTTAAAGTATGCCAAAGGCAAAATAGTTATTACCATGGATGATGATTTGCAACATCCTCCATTAGGTTTAATTTCAATTTACAAAAAATTAAATGAATGTGACTTATGTTACACTCTTTATATAAAGAGAAAGCATGCTAGGTGGAAAAAATTAGTAAGTCAAATAAACAATATTTTTTCAAGTTTTTTATTTAATAAACCTTTTCATATTTACTTATCCTCTTTTAGAGGGTTTAAAGCTGAAATAAAAAACAAAATTATCAAACATAAAAAGCCAATAATTTTTTTAGATAGTTTGCTCCTTAAAGCTTCAAAGAAAACTTGTACTATAAGTGTAAAGCATAAAAAAAGATTTAAAGGAGAAAGTAATTATAATATTTCGAATTTGTTTTCTTTATGGTTTGATATGATTGAAAATTATCATTTTTTACCTTTAAGGTTTGGATCTTTAATAGGTTTAATCTCATTTTTATTAATAAAATTAATAAGATTCTATAAAAATAAAAAAAACGTTCAATTTAAAATTAAAGAAAAAACATTCTAATTTTCTTTTCATTTATTTCTTAAAAATCTTTTAAGCGTAATGGCATTATTGTCTTTACTAGATAATATGGGTTTTTTTACACCCCAATTTATTTTTAGATCAGGATCGTTCCATAAAAGTGATACTTCATGGTTTTTACTTCGATAGTTGGTACATCCGTATAGAACAATGTTTTCTTTATCTAATCCTAAAAATCCATGAGCAAATCCTTTTGGTATAAAGAAACTTTTACTATTCTTTTCGCTTATAATTAATTTAAAATGCTTTCCAAAAGTTTTAGAATTTTTTCTTAAATCAACAGCGACATCAAGTATTTTACCTTTTAAAACAGAAATATATTTATCTTGAGCATTTTTTGTTTGTAAATGTAATCCTCTTAAAACATTTTTATTAGATTTAGATATTATTGTAAAAATTAAATTTTTTTTAATTATTTTCTTTTTAAAAGTTTCTCTTAAAAAACCTCGAGCATCATAAAAAGTTTTTCCTTTTAAAATAATCAAACCTTTAATATTAGTTTTTATTTTTTTCATTAATTTTTTTTAATGAGTCTTTGTAAATAATTTGAGTAATCACATTTGCCGTAAAATTTTATTGAATTAATAATTTCTTTTTTTGTTATCCATTTGTAATTTAAAGCTATTTCCTCTAAACACGCAATTTTAAAACCTTGACGATTTTCAACAGCCGATACAAAGGCACTAGTTTTGTAAAAATCATCAATAGAGCCTGTATCCATCCATGCACCACCTCTTCCAATTAAATCTGCAGAGAGCAATCTTTTTTTTTGATAAATTTTAAGCAAATCAGTAATCTCTAATTCATTTCTTTTGGATGGCTTCAGCTTTTTTGTATATTCTACAACTTTCTTATCAAAATAGTACAAACCTGTGATAGCTAGATCTGATAAATATTTTTTTGGTTTTTCTTTTATCGAGATTATTTTATTTGCCTTATTTAATTTGGCAACTCCATATAACTCAGGTTTTAAGACTTTGTGTAAAAAAACTTTCGCACCGTTTTTTAATTTTGTGCATTTAATTAATTTTTCCGTTAAACTCTGTCCATAAAAGAAATTATCTCCTAATATTAAAGCAACATTATTTTTGTTAATAAATTTTTCACCAATTAAAAAGGCTTCGGGCAACCCTCTAGGAAATTTTTGCTCGAGGTAAGAAATTTTTATTCCTAAATTTAAGCCATTCGGAATAATTTTTTTATATTGATCTAATTGACCTTTATTAACAATAATTAGAATATCTCTAATTTTAGAGAGCATTAATATTGAGAAAGGATAAAAAATTAATGGTTTGTCATAAATTGGTAAAAGTTGTTTATTAACCGCTTTAGTTAATGGACTCATTCTAGTTCCCATTCCACCAGCCAATATAATTCCTTTTTTAATCATTTTTTATTTCCAAGTCTTCTAGTGATATCTCTTTTTTTTAAACTAGAAAGGTATTTTTGATTATCTAGATACCAATTTAATGTTTTTTCTAATCCTCTATTAATATTTATTTTTGGTTTCCATTTTATTTCTTTTCTTAATTTATTGCTATTGATTGCATATCTTAAATCATGGCCAGGTCTATCTTTAACAAATTCTATTTTTACATTCTTACCCATTTTAATTTTATTTTTAGCTATTAATAATAATTTTTTAGCAATTGATAAATTGTTTAAATTAGTATTTGAACCAATATTATAAAAATTACTTAATTTTCCTTTTTTAAAAATCTTTATTAAGGCTTCACAATGATCAGACACATATATCCATTCTCTGGAATTATTACCTTTTCCGTAAATTGGAAGTTTTCTATTATTTAGTATGTTGTAAATTAGCTTAGGAATTAACTTTTCAGGGTGCTGATTTGGTCCATAGTTGTTTGAACAATTTGTTATGATTGCTGGAATGTTATATGTTCTTATATAAGATCTAACTAAATGATCAGATGAAGCTTTGGATGCTGCATATGGTGAGCTAGGATTATAGCTATCAGTTTCCTTGGATCTGCCATTTAAAACATCCCCATAAACTTCATCAGTTGAAATATGAATTAATTTTATATTTTTATTTTTTTTGTAATATTTTTTAAAGCACTCTAATAAATTAAATACGCCCAAAATATTACTATTTATAAAATTTTTTGGCCCATCAATAGATCTGTCGACATGAGTTTCTGCTGCAAGATTGAATATTCCAGCAGGTTTATATTTTTTTAATATTTGTGATATTTTTTTTTTATTTTGAATATCACACTTTATAAATTTGTATTTTTTATTTTGTTTAAATTCTTTAGTGTTATAAAAATTTGATGAGTAACTAACTTTATCTACATTAATTACATAGTATTTTTGTTCTAAGAGTAATTGAATAAGATTACTCCCAATAAATCCCAATCCACCAGTTACCAAAACTCTATGCATTATTTTTTTTACAATAATACTTTCTTTAAGTATAGTTGTTTATCCCAATGAATTTAAATCTCAAAAATATCACTTTTATTATTGTTACATTTAAAAGTGAAAAAATTGTCTATGAATGTATTAATTCACTTCCAAAAGATTCATACAAAATAGTGATCGAGAATTCTAAAAACATCAAGTTAAAGGAAGAACTAGAGACCAAATATGACAATATTGAGGTAATAATTAATGAAAATATAGGTATGGGCGCATCTAACAATATTGGTATAAAAAAAAGCAAAACAAAATACGCTTTTATTATAAATCCAGATGTTAAGTTTAATAATGATACTTTAAAAAAAATTTTTGAAACTTCTGAGTCTATTAATGATTTTGCAATATTGTCGCCGATAAACAGTGATCCAAGTTATCCAAATTACAAAGAATCAAATGACAATAAAAACATAAATGAAAATATTATTAGTGTTGATTATGTGGATGGATTTTCTATGTTGATAAACAAAGAAAAATTTAAAGACGAAGATTTTTTTGACGAAAACTTCTTTTTGTATTTAGAAAACAATGATTTGTGCTTAAGAACAAAAAAAAATGGTCAAAATATTTACCTAATTAAAAATTCTATTTTAAATCACCTTGGCGCATCCTCTACAGATAAATTATTTGCAAAGAAAATTGAATATTTAAGAAATTGGCACTGGATGTGGTCAAAATTTTATTTTAACAAAAAACATTATGGTTATTTTAATGCTCTAAATAAAGTAATTTTAAATTTCTTATCTGCAATATTTAAATATATATTTTATTTTATTTTATTTAATTCACACAAAAGAAATATTTATTTAATGCGTATTTGTGGTTTATTTAATTCAATGATTGGAAAAAAGTCTTGGTTTAGAATAAAAGATTAATGACCAGGGAAATTAATTAGATTTTCTACTTTATAACCTTGTTTTATCAGCTTGTTACAACCACCAATATCAAAAAGATTAATAACAAAGATAAATCCAGCTACTTTTCCACCTGAGATCTTTATTAGCTTTGCGGCAGCATCTCCAGTTCCTCCAGTTGCAACTAAATCATCTATTATAATAACTGAGTCTTCTTTATTTATAGAATCTTTGTGAACTTCTATAGTGGCAGTTCCATATTCTAACTCAAAATCAATAGAATGTGTTTCTGCAGGTAATTTATTTTTTTTTCTAAGTAAAATAAAAGGTTTATTAAGAATATATGAAACTGCGGATGCAAAAACAAAACCTCTAGATTCTACAGCTGCTATTTTATTAAACTGGAATTGCTTAGATTTTTTAACTATTTGATCTATGCAATAAGCAAAAGCTTTTTCATTTTTTATTAAAGTTGTTATATCTCTAAAAAGAATTCCCTTTTTAGGATAGTCTGGAATTGATCTAATATATTCTTTTAAATCCATAATTCTTTAAGTTATATATTGATAAATAAATTATTTTTTAATTATGGCAAATAATAAATTAGCAATAATTGGTGGTAGCGGCCTATATGATGTCGAAAAATTTAAGGATAGAGAGTTTTTAGATTTAAATACACCCTGGGGAAAACCTTCTGATCAAATTTTAAAGACTAAATTCAACAAAAAAGAAGTTTTTTTTCTTCCAAGACATGGAAGAGGACACTTTATTTCGCCATCAAAAATTAATTTTAGAGCAAATATTGATGCCTTAAAACAATTAGGCGTAACAGATATTGTATCAATATCAGCGGTTGGATCCTTAAAAGAAGAATTAAATCCTGGAAAATTTATAATTGTAGACCAATTTATAGATCGAACTTTTACAAGAAATAAAACTTTTTTTGATGAAGAAATAGTAGCTCATGTTTCAATGGCACATCCTACATCGAATGGATTAATGAATGCTTGTGAAGAAGCAATAAAAAAAGAAAATATTCCATATCAAAGAGGTGGAACTTATGTAGTTATGGAAGGACCTCAATTTTCAACATTAGCAGAGTCAAATTTATATAGATCATGGAAAGCGGATGTAATCGGTATGACCAATATGCCCGAAGCAAAATTAACAAGAGAAGCTGAAATTCGATATGCATCTGTTTCCATGGTAACAGATTATGATTGCTGGCATCCAGATCATGAAAATGTTGACGTACAATCAGTCATTAAAGTTTTATTAGGTAATGCCGAAAAAGCAAAAAGTATGATTAAAAACCTAATAGATAACTTTGAAAATCACATAGATCCCAATGATCCTGCAACAAATTGTTTAGATGTTGCAATTATTACTGATCCTAAAAAAAGAACTCAAAAAACAAAAGATAAATTAAAAACAGTTGCTGGAAGAGTTCTTGTTAAATGAAAATAGAAGGAAAAGAATATCGCACTATATGGTTTGATGATAAAAATAAAATCGTAAAAATTATAGATCAAACAAAGCTTCCTCACCAATTCATAATTAAAGATCTTAAAACAGTAAAAGATGCAATTAATGCAATTAAAACAATGGAGGTTAGGGGAGCACCTCTTATTGGAGCTACGGCTGCATATGGATTAGTTTTAGCAATTTTAAAAAATAATGATCAATCATTCTTAAAAAAATCCAGCGAAGATCTAATTAATTCTAGACCCACGGCTATTAATCTTAAATGGGCCATAGATAGAATGATGAAAAAATTATCAGGAATAAACAGTAATGAAATTTTGAATTTAGCTATAAATGAAGCAAAAGAAATTTGTGAAGAAGATGTAAAGTTCTGTGAAAATATTGGTTTAAATGGATTAAATATTATTGAGGAAATTTATAACAAAAAAAAAGATACAGTAAATATTTTAACTCATTGTAATGCAGGCTGGCTTGCTACAATTAATTGGGGAACAGCCACTTCACCAATTTATCATGCACACAAAAAAGGAATAAAGGTTCATGTTTGGGTAGATGAAACAAGACCTAGAAATCAAGGAGCAAATTTAACGTCTTATGAATTCAATGAAGAGGGAGTACCCAACACTATAATTGCCGACAATACAGGAGGAATATTGATGCAAAGAGGTGAGGTTGATATGTGTATAGTTGGTACTGATAGAACTCTTTCAACAGGAGATGTTGCAAATAAAATTGGAACTTATCTAAAAGCATTAGCAGCAAATGATAACAATGTGCCTTTTTATGTAGCGTTACCAAGTTCAACTATAGACTGGAATATAAAAGATTTTAAAGATATTCCAATTGAAGAAAGAAATTCAGAAGAGTTATCTCATGTAGAAGGGTTAGATGAAAACAATAAAGTTAAAAAAGTATTAATTTATCCAAAGAAAAGCAAAGCATTGAATCTTGCTTTCGATATTACTCCTGCAAAATATATAACTGGATTAATTACAGAAAAAGGAGTCTGTGAAGCATCAGAACAAGGATTAAAAAAACTTTTTAGATGAAAAACAAAATAGTAACTATAATTTTCATTATTGTTGCAATTACTATTCTTTATTTAGTAAGAGCAAAATTCAGTAGTTACAATATAAATAAAACAATCCAAGCATGTATGTTATGGCAAATAAAAATCTCAAAATTTAATAATGCTAAAGAAGCCAGAGAATATTGTGAAGAAGAAATTAAAAATAAAGCTAAAAATTAAACAAAAATTATAATAATTCTATGGAAACAGTTAAAATGGTTGAAGTTACAAGAAACGGAGCTGTAGAAAGTGTTCATCAAGGTACTGCTGTACTAATCAATTCATCAGGAGAAATATTAAAAGAGTGGGGTAATTCAGAAATATTAATTTATCCAAGATCAGCCTTAAAACCTATACAATCTCTTAATCTTTATAAAGAAGGAGTTGCAAAAGCTTTAGATTTGTCTGATGAATTTATAGCTTTAACAACAGCTTCACATCACGCAGAAATCTTTCATCAGGAAATGATTTCTGCATGGCTGAAAAAAATCAACTTAAATGAAAATAATCTTTCTTGCGGACCTGCTTGGCCATGGAACATAACTGATCAATTTCAAGCACATTCAAAGTATAAAAAAAAAAGAAAAATTTTTCATAATTGTTCAGGAAAGCATTGTGGACATTTAGCTGTATGTAAACATAAAGATTTACCGATTAAGAATTATCAAAAAAAAGATCATCCAATTCAAAAAGATTTGATTAAATTAATTGAAGACTTGTCCCAATATAAATTAGAACATATTGGCATAGACGGATGTACTTTGCCCAATCCATTAATACCTTTAAAAAAGTTTGCATTAGCAGCAGCTCGCCTTGCTGACCATGAAAAACTAAACGAACACTCAAGTATAGCTAAAAGAATTTTTAACTCTTGTACAAAATTTCCTGAAATTACTGGAGGAACCAATAGTACTAATTGTATTTTAACTAAACTTTCAAAAGGAAAGATATTTTTTAAAAATGGTGCAGAGGGATTTTTTGTAGCCTTAATACCAGAACAAAAATCTGCTTTAGCAGTTAAAATTATGGATGGAGCAGCAAGAGCAGCGGAAGTAGCTATTGCTGGATTAATATCTGAGTTAAAAATAATTGACGAAAGTCAAATTGAAAAATTCAGAAATAGATCAGTAATAAACTCCACAGATCAAATTATAGGGCATATGAAGTGGTTACTTTGAAAAATTATACTGTATTTTTTTTAACTCCATCTAATAAAAAATCAGATATTTGATTTGCTACCATTTCGGCAACCACTATTGAAGCTTCTGTGGTTGAAGCAGCTATATGAGGAGATAGTATTACTTTTGGATTATTAAATAAAATATTTTCTTTTGCAGGCTCTTTTGAAAAAACATCTACAGCAGCTCCAGCTATTAAATTTTCATTTAATGCATCGTGTAAATCTTTTTCATCTATTATATTACCACGTGCAGTATTAATTATATAAGCTGAAGGTTTCATTTTTTTATAATGTTCTTTGGTTATCAAAGGCTTACCATCTGCTGCTGCTTTACAATGAAAACTTATTATATCGCTTTTGCTTATTAATTCATCAAAGCTAACATTGTTTACATGAGGATAATCTTTTTTTCTTGATTCTAGTGATTTTGAATTTACTAATATCTTCATATCAAAACCTTTAACTAAATTACTTAATCTAACACCAACATTTCCAAAACCCACTATTCCAAGAGTTTTTTTTGAAAGTTCTGTTCCTTTAATGTTTTTCTTTTCCCATTGTCCTTTGTGAGTAGTTTCATTTGCAAAAGGAATTTTTCTTAATACTGACATAATTAATGCAAAAGCATGTTCTGCTGTAGCATTAGAATTTCCACCTGGTGTATTCATAACAATCATATTTTTTTCTTTTGCAGTTGGAACTTCTATATTATCTACTCCTGCTCCAGCTCTACCTATGGCTTTTAAGTTTTTTGCAGCTAAAATTATATTCTTTGTAACTTTTGTTGCTGATCTAACAACCATTCCATCATATTCTGGAATAATTTTAATAATTTCTTCTTCGGATAAACCTGTTTTTACATCAACTGAAATATTATTTTTTTCAAATATTTTTTGAGCAACATTGCTCATTGAATCTGATATTAAAACTTTAGGCATTATTTTTGACCGAATGATATGCCCAATCTATCCAAGGTAATAAAGCTTTCATATCATCATTTTGTACTGTCGAACCACCCCATATTCTTATGTTAGGGGGAGCTTTAGGGTAGCCATTGATATCATTAGCCACACCTTCTTTATCTAGAATTGAAAATAATTTTTTTAATACCCCTCTTTGTTCATCTTCATTAAACTTAGTAAACCATTCATCTTTAATTAACAAAGTAATACTTGTTGAAGACCTTGTATTTTTATCTTCACACATGAATTTTACCCAATCACTCTTACTAACCCAATCTTCTACAATTTTTAAATTTTCGTTTGAAATTTTTACCAATTCTTTTGTACCACCTACAGATTCTACCCAGTTCAAAGCATCTAATGCATCTTCTACACAAATCAATGAAGGAGTATTAATAGTACCTCCTTCGAAAATACCTTTAATTAATTTTTTCTTATTTGCTAATCTAAATAATTTAGGAATTGGCCAAGAAGGAATATGTGTTTCTAATCTTTGGACTGCACGAGGAGATAATGCCAACATCCCATGAGCAGCTTCTGCCCCTAAAACTTTTTGCCAAGACCATGTAATCACATCAAGTTTGCTATAGTCAATATCCATAGCAAAAATTCCAGATGTTGCATCGCAAATTGTTAAGCCTTCTCTATTATCAGGTATCCAATTTCCATTTGGAACTCTAACGCCAGAAGTTGTTCCATTCCAAGTAAAAATTACATCATTTTTAAAATTCACTTTAGTTAAATCAGGAAGAATTCCGTAATCAGCTACATAACTGTTTGCATCTTTTATTTTTAACTGTTCAAGTACATCTATTATCCAATCTTTTCCAAAATTTTCCCAGGCCAAAACATCAACTCCTCTACAGCCCAAAAGAGACCACATGGCAGCTTCCAAAGCTCCAGTGTTTGATCCTGTCATTATACATAAAACATATGAATCTGGTAATTTTAAAACTTCTTTGGATTTAATTATTACTTCATTAAGTTTATCTTTGCATTCTTTAGCTCTATGCGATCTTCCAGTTGGTGCGTTTTTTAAAACATCAATGCTCCACCCAGGGCGTTTAGAGCATGGCCCACTAGAAAAATTAGGATTCTTAGGTTTAATGTTTGGTTGTTCCATAGATGTAAATTTTATTGGGAAAGGTATAATTCTTTTTAATAATATTTATCACTATTTTTTTTATATATATTATTTAGAACTAAAAAAGATTAATTTATAATAAAAAATTAAAGAGAAATTTTTTTAATAAAAATCATAAGCAATCAAACCATCCAATGGTTTTGGATCAAACCAAGTTGATTTAGGTGGCATAGTTAATTTTTGATCTGCAAAATCTATCACATCTTCTATTCGTGTTGCTAGTAAAGAAAAACCTACTTTAGCTTCATCCGAATCTACTTTTTTTTTAATTGAATCTAATCCATGAAAACCAGCTATAAAGCCAATTCTTTGGTCATATCTTGGATCTCCAACGCCTAAAATAGGCTCAAGTAAATACTCATGTAATAAATTTATATCTAAATTAATAATTCGAAATAAATTTTTTTCAGGATTTTTTTTCAATTTAATTGAATACCAATTTTTATCTAAATACATTCCAAATGATTTCGTTTCTTTGGGTTTGTATGAGGTATCTTGTTTTTGCACAGTAAAATTCTTTTTGATTTGCTTAATAAAATTACTAGGAGAATAACCGTACAAATCTTTTATTAATCTATTATAATCAAGTATGCGCGCCTGACTTTTAGGAAATATAGCTACCATAAAATAATTATAAGGTTCTTTTCCTGTGTGGTTTGGATTTTGATGTTTTTTGAATTCCGCTATTTTTAATAAAGCTTCAATTCTGTGATGTCCGTCAGCAATATAAATTCTATTAATTGTATTAAATAAATCACATATTTTTAATACTTTACTTTCCTCGTTTATAATCCACATTTCGTGTTTACAGTGATCTAAAGCTTCAAACGAATAGGTAGGTTTTGAAAAAATTTCTTTTTTTATTAATTCCGTTAATTCTGCATTATCAGGATTAATTACATATATGGGACCAACCTGAGCATTTAAATTGTCCATTTGTTTTAGTCTTTTTTGAGCTCTTTCTAAATAAATCTCTTCATGACCACGAATATGTAAATTGTCATATGCTGACAATTTAGCAATACCAACTATTCCGACCTGCTCATGATCTTTTGTAGAAATTTTATAGATATAAAAAGAATTTTTACTGTCTTTTGTTAATATTGAATTTTTTTTCATTAATTCAAATTGTTCTTTTGATTTTGAATTATTTTCAGCATCAAAAACATTTAAATAACTCCATTGATTATTTTTTCTATGTTTGGCTATAATTTCTTTTGATAGATGATCTGTACTTGTAATAGCTACTGAAGAAGCTTCTTTTTCTGTTGGTCTTAAACCTTTAAATGGATTTATAAAATACATAATGAAATTTAATTAATAATACCAAAGAGAACAATTCTATTTTTTAGATATAATTTTTACAAATATAGATTGTTTTTTTTAAGCAATTTTAGGCAGTTTTTCGAGAGCTTTGTTCACTGCAGCTTCATTATAGCTATCGTCTGAAAGTTTATTATCAAAATAATCTCCGTAAGCTTGCATATCAAAATGACCGTGACCACATAAATTAAAAAGAATAGTTTTTGACTGACCGTTCTTTTTGCATTCAAGTGCCGCATCTATTACTCCTTTAACTGCATGAGTTGCCTCAGGTGCCGGGATAATGCCTTCAGCATTTGCAAATTTTACTCCTGCTTCAAAACATTCTTTTTGACCAAAGGCTTTTGCTTCCATTGCTCCTATATCTGTTAAGTGGCTAACCATTGGAGCCATACCATGATATCTTAAACCTCCAGAATGTGTTGGTGGAGGCATAAAAGACGATCCTAAAGTATGCATTTTAACTAATGGTGTAAAATTACCTGTGTCTCCAAAATCATAAGCAAATTTACCTTTTGTTAGTGAAGGACAAGATTTTGGTTCACATGCAATTACTTTTATATCTTTTTTTTCACGGAATTTTTTTCCTAGAAAAGGAAACGCCAATCCAGAAAAATTACTTCCACCACCAGTGCATCCAACTAATATATCCGGATAATCATCTGCCATTTCCATTTGTAATATTGCTTCATTTCCAACAATAGTTTGATGCATCAAAACATGATTTAAAACACTTCCTAGAGAATATTTTGTAGTATCATTTTGTGCAGCCATCTCAACCGCTTCTGATATTGCTATACCAAGACTACCAGTGTTGTTTGGATCTTTTTCTAGAATTGCTTTTCCAGTTTTAGTTTCATTTGAAGGACTTGCAACACATCTAGCCCCAAATGATTGCATAAGAATTTTTCTATAAGGTTTTTGTTCAAAACTAACTTTGACCATATAAACATCTAGTTCAATTTTGAAAATTGAACATGCAAAAGCAAGTGAGCTTCCCCACTGTCCCGCTCCTGTTTCTGTTATAATTTTTTTTGTACCTTCTTCTTTATTATAAAATGCTTGAGCAACAGCTGTATTTGGTTTGTGACTACCAGTAGGACTTACACCTTCATATTTGTAATAAATTTTAGCTGAAGTATCCAAAGCTTTTTCAAATCTTCTTGCCCTGTATAATGGAGAAGGCCTCCACAGTTTATAAATTTCCCTAACTGGTTCTGGAATTTCTATTTCTCTTTCTTGAGAAACTTCCTGTCCAATAAGAGCCATTGGAAATAATGGTGCTAAATCATCTGGTCCAACGGGCTTTAATGTTCCAGGATGAAGAATAGGGGACAATGGTTTAGGTAAATCTGCAGAAATATTATACCAACTTTTTGGCATTTTGCTTTCTTCTAGAAAATATTTTGTCTTATCGGACATAATGTTATGTTTTTATTCTGACTACTATTTTGACAAAAATCAAGCGCTAAATAAAATAACTTATCTTAATGAAGCAGCAATATTGCCACCATCAACAGTAAGAACCGCTCCTGTAGTTTTTTTTGAAACAGCTAAATGAAAGAAAGCTTTAGCAACATCTTCTGCTTTTACCTCGTCTAATAGTAAATTTCCTTTCATATAATCAGTGGTAGTTACTGATCTAGCTTTGGCTCTACTCTTAATCATTTTATCAGTCATTAAACCACTTCTTATTCTGTCAGCATTAACACCATTAGATCTAATTCCATACGAACCATAATCAACAGCATATTGTTTACATAAACTTAGCAAAGCAGATTTAGGCAATCCATACGGTCCAAAATTTTTGCCAGGGTTTACAGATTGTTTTGAAATATTGAAAAGTAGACAACCATTAGTATTTTGTCTTTTCATTATTTTAATAGCTTCTGATGCACAATTTTGATGAGAAAAGAAATTATCTTCAAAGCTTTGTCTTAGTACCTTGTCATCTACTTCAGCAATAGATCCAGCAATTGTTGTTCCTGCATTAGATATTAAAATGTCAATTCCACCATACTTTTCACAGATTTGATCGAAAGCTTTTTTAACACTTTTTTTATTTCTAACATCGCAATGAATACAAAGATCTTTAATTTTAGATTGCAAATCTTTTATTCTTTCTAAGTTGTAATCAAGTAAAACAACTTCAGCACCATAGCTTTTAAAAATTTTATAAGTTGCAAAACCAATCGCTCCAGCGCTTCCAGTAATTACAACAACATTACCTTCAAGAAGTTTCTTTTGTTTTTTTATTTTTGCTTGTTCTAGGGACCAATACTCAACATCAAAAAGATCTTTTTCCGGAATAAATTTATAAGCGGATGTTTCTTCAACGGATGCAATAACTTTTGCATTTGTATCCGTTAAATCTCCAGCAATTTTTGCACCATTTAAGTCTTTTCCAATACTAAACATTCCAACATTTTGAACAAATACAACTCTCGGAGAAGTATCTAACATTACCTTTTTACCTTTAACTTTCTTCTTATTTACATTGAAATAATTGATGTATTTTTTTCTATAATTATCGAAGGCTTTTTTGGCAGTTAATTTAAAATCACTAATAGAAGAATTTTTCTTTGGCGTTATTATTAAAGGAAAAGGTTTAACTCTAATTACATGATCTGGTGTTGCAGTACCTTTTGATGAATAAGATCTTACATTTTTTCCATTCATAAAATATTTTAAATCTTTGTTTAATCTGTAATTAACTATAAATTTTTGATCATTATTATTAGATGAAAGACCTCTTATTATTGGAGCAATGTCATGGGTACTAAATTTTGTAGAATAATTTTTAATTTGTTTAATTTTTTTAACTTTAAGTTTTTTAATTGCTCTTTCTGCTTGCGATACATACTTAATCATTAAGCTGTAGGCTTCTTTAGCATCATTACTAAAAGTAAAAATTCCATGATTCATTAAAATTAGACAATTTATTTTTGGATTTTTTGAATAAATTTCGCTTACTTTTTTAGACAACTTAAAGCCAGGCATTACATAAGGAACTATGCTGACTTTATTACCAAATATTTTTTTGCAAAAGCTTAACCCTCTCGGTCGGTTGGTTACATTTAAGATCGCATCTGCATGAGTATGATCTACATATTTAAATGGCAAAAAAGCATGCAAAAATGTTTCAACAGAAGGATTGGGAGATTTAATGTTAATAAGGTTTCTTTTTTGATAACTCACCATATCTTCGTCGGATAGGTGTTTTTTATTTTTAAGTGCCAACAATGGATCAAGTTTTACAGCAGGGAGACCCTCAGGTTCAATTTCTCCCATATCCCATCCGCTTCCTTTCACACATAAAACGTTATATTTTTTACCATCTATGTCTTTTATAGAAGTTTTGACCGAAGTATTGCCTCCTCCATGCAAAACTAATTCATTATTTCTTCCCAATAGTCGTGTTGTATAAACTCGTAGAGCCAAATCTTTGGAATATCCAAGATTTTTATATTTTCTAATAAATTTTTTCGATTCGTTATTTGACCAATTATTTTTCAAAATTGCTCCTTTGCGAGTAAACTTTTACAGCAGTTTTTTATTTGAAAGAAGTAAAAAAATTTGATTATCTTAAAAAATAAAGAATCGGGAGAATTTATAATGGTTAAATTAGGGGAACATATTACTTTAGATATAATTGGCACCAAGAAAGAGTATAGCCCATCATTTTTTGAAAAACTTCTCTACAAAATTGCAAAAAAAGCCAAAGTAACAGTTCTTGAAATTTCAACACATAAATTTGAACCACAAGGTTTTACATTAGTTGCCTTACTAGCCGAAAGTCATATGAGCTTTCATACTTTTCCAGAACATAGAATTATAAGTTTTGATTTTTTTACTTGTGGTAAAATCACACCTTCTGTTGCACTAGAAATAATTAAAAATGAAATAGAGCATAAAAGAATAATAAAAAAAGAATTTAATAGGGATACGATTGCTTATTATCACGACATCTCAAGTACAAAAGGATTACAAAAATCATATTTGGTTAAAGAAGTTTTAGAAGATTTTGTTTCTAAAGTTGGTCAACACATAGAAATTTTAGATTTGGAACAATATGGCAAGTCTTTATTTATAGATAATGACTTGCAGGTAGCTGAAAGCGACGAACATTTGTACAGTTCAACATTTGTAAATGCAGGATTAAAATTAAATAAAGATAAAGATAGAGCAGCAATTATAGGTGGAGGCGATGGAGGTATTGCTAGAGAATGTGTATCTCGTGGTTTTGGTTTTATTGATTGGTTCGAATTAGATCCAGAAGTTGTTGAAATATGTAACAAACATCTTGGATCAATTGGAAAAAAAGCTACAAAAAAAAATTCTGTTAAATGTGTTTGGGGCGATGCATTTGAAAGTATAAAAAACGTTGAAGATGACAGATATGATAAAATTTTTGTGGACTTAAATGATGATCAGTCTTGCATTGATCTGACAGCAAAAAACATGGATTCATTGGTTCGAATATTAAAACCCAATGGAGTAATTACTGCTCAAGTTGGTAGCCAGGACAAGACACCCAAACAAACAGAAAACTGGCTAAATGTTTTTAATAAAAACTTTGGAAATGCTACTCTTGATAGAGTTTATATCCCAAGTTTTGATTGTTCTTGGAATTTTTATTCATCTGTTAATCATTCAGGATAAAAATATCTTTTTAAATTCGTAAAATTGTGAAATACTTTCAATAATTTTTGGAGGTAATAATGAGCATGTTTAAAAAAACTATATTAATTATTTTTGCTTCTCTATTGCTGACGGCGAATGTGTTAGCTGAAAAAGTAAAAATAGGAACTGAGGGTGCTTACCCACCGTGGAATGCAAAAGACGAATCTGGAAAATTAATTGGATTTGAAATTGAGCTTGCTAATTGGCTTTGTATTTATATGGAGCATGATTGTACAATTGTAGAGCAAGATTGGGATGGTATGATTCCAGCTTTATTAATGAGAAAGTTTGATGCAATCATGGCCGGTATGTCAATTACAGCAGAAAGACAAAAAACGATTACTTTCTCTCAAGGTTATGCAGACGAAGTTGCACAATTAGCGGTAATGAAAGGATCTGACTTAGAAGGCATGGATACACCATCAGGTATAAATTTATCTTTAGGTGGTTCAGATGTTAAAAGTGCTTTAGAAACTTTAACAGGAGTTCTTGCAGGAAAATCTGTTTGTGTTCAAACAGCAACAATTCATCAAAATTTTTTAGATTCAGGTGATGTTGGAAAAATAAATGTAAGAACATACAAAACCCAAGATGAGGTTAACTTAGATTTAGCGGCAGGTAGATGTGATGCTGCTTTAGCTGCAGCAGTTTCGTTTACTGACTATGCAGAAAAATCTGGTAAACCTGTTGTACTAGTAGGACCAACTTTTTCAGGTGGTGCTTTCGGTAGTGGTGTTGGTGTTGGAATTAGACAAGCTGGAGATGATGCTATCGGTCAAAGAGATGCACAACTCTTAAAAGATTTCAATAAAGCTATTGATACAGCAAGAGCAAATGGAAAAATAAGCGAATTAGCCATTAAGTGGTTTGGCTTTGATGCTTCAATGTAATAATTTAATTTTTAAGGCGATAGATATTTAATTCTTTCGCCTTAAAATCTATGGGACTTTTAGCTTACGGAGATACTGGTTGGGGAGACGAACTTTTTTTTGCAACTCTCATGACCATAGCTGTTGCTGCAGCAGCTATGTTTATTGGTTTTTTTTTAGCCGCAATTTTTGCAACGTTAAAGCTATCGAAGTTTAAAGCGCTGAATTTAATTGGAAGTTTTTACACAACAGTTTTTAGAGGAGTGCCTGAACTTTTAGTAATTTATCTATTTTTTTTTGGAGGAAGTGGCGCAGTTATGTATGTAGCCAAAATATTTGGTTATGATGGATATATTGAAATTAATGCTTTTATAACTGGCGCAGTCTCTATAGGAGTCATATCTGGAGCTTATTCAACAGAAGTTTTTAGAGGGGCAATTCAATCTATTGACAAAGGTCAATTTGAGGCTTCTGAAGTTTTGGGTTTTAAAAAAAAAATTTATTATTACAAAATAATTATTCCACAAATGTTGAGATTAGCATTGCCTAATATAAACAATGTTTGGCAAATTACTCTAAAAGATACATCTTTAATATCAGTTACTGGATTAGTAGAAATTATGAGAATGTCATATATTGCCGCTGGATCAACAAGAGATCCTCTTTTCTTTTATTCTTTTGCAGCCGTTTTGTATTTATTTTTAACTTTTGTGAGCATGCAATTATTTAACAAATTAGAAAAACATTATAGCAAGGGGTACTAAATGGATTTAATGATAGAAAGTTTGCCAAGGCTCCTTAATGCTACAAAACTAACGATTGAATTAACTTTGTTATCATTGTTTTTTGGTATTTTTGTGGGTGTTTTTTTTGCAATATTAAGAACGGGTAAAAATAAATTTTTTTATTATATTGCATATTACTATTCTTATATTTTCAGAGGAACACCTCTATTAGTTCAAATATTTATAATATATTTCGGTCTTGGTCAGGTAGAATGGATAAGAGAATCATTTCTGTGGATAGTATTAAAAGAACCTTATTCATGTGCAATTCTTGCATTTACTCTAAATACTGGAGCATATTCTTCAGAAATTTTTAGATCTGCTTTTGAAACAATTAATAAAGGAGTTTTAGAGGCAGCCAAAGGTCTGGGATTGAACAAAGTTCATACTTTTTTTAAAATCAAATTACCGATAGCTATAAGACAGTCATTGCCCGCTTATGGCAATGAAATGATATTGATGTTAAAAGGAACTTCTTTAGCTAGCACTGTTACCTTGCTTGATCTTACAGGTGTAGCAAAATATATTATATCAACTACTTTTAGACCAGTAGAAGTTTTCATTGTTGCTGGTGGTATATATTTAATAATGACTTTTATAATCCACAATTTTATAAAGTATTTGGAGAAAAGATTTAGTTATCCACAATGAAAGTAGCATGTATTCAACTGTCCAGTGGTGAAAATTATAATAAAAACTTTAAGCAGGTTATTTTTTATATTAATCAAGCTATAAAGAAAAAAGCTGACTTAATAATTACTCCAGAAACTACATCAATTATTACAAGCGATAAAAAAATACTTTATAAGAATTCTTACTCAATGAACAAAGAC
>Ga0209554_1001219_pt1 | contig 19867 bp, 25 predicted proteins | sample MarorgKNORR_S2LV_5_FD_188221 | JGI IMG/M metagenome (GOLD analysis project Ga0209554, IMG submission 188221) | Marine microbial communities from the Southern Atlantic Ocean, analyzing organic carbon cycling - Bottom_A/KNORR_S2/LV (SPAdes) (version 2) | ecosystem: Environmental > Aquatic > Marine...
CGAGCAACCGCGCTAGGATGAGCTCTCCGACCTCGCCTTCGACCACTTCAGGATAACCGCGCGTCTCAAAAAACAGCGGGCCTTCCGAGCCACGGTCCAGTACGACCGGTGTAAAGGTCACCTCTATCGCCCCTCGCTCATCCAGCAACACTTCGGCGATCACGCTCTCCCATACGTCCGGCGTGTAGCGGCCAAGTTCCGTCTTGGTATGGAAGATAAAGTTGCCGAGGCCATACAAGATGAGACCTCCTTCATACACCTCCACTCCGCTCAGAGTAGGCTCGCCGTGACTGACATAGATGTCCGCACCAGCATCGATGGCTGCTCGCGCCCAAGTCTCCTGCCAGCCATCCTCGGCATCCGTCTGGAAGTGCTGGTAGACAATGACTATGTCTGACTGCCCCCTCGCCGTCCGGACGCTCGCCAGGTTCCTATCCCAATCCGTGCTGCTGGTGGGATCCAGCATATTCACGCCAGGTCGGTCCTCCGTGGCACGTGCACCCTCGGGTGAGTTGACGGACGCTGCTGAAACCAGGGACAGCGTGAGACCGCCAACGGTGAGGTAGGCAGGAGCAACCGCTGCCGAGACGCTGACACCGGTGCCCGAATGGGTGAACCCTCGTGCCGTGGCCTCCGCGATGGTCGACGACACACCCTCGGTTCCGTAGTCCCAAGCGTGGTTGTTCGCCAGCGACAACAGCGACACGCCGAGATCCCTGAGGTAGTCGAGTACGCCGGGCTCGGCACCGTGGAAGAACACGTCGGTGCGTGTCGGCTCGCACGCACATGCCGGACCAGCGATCGCTACTTCGAGGTTGGTAAACACCACGTCCGCCTCATCAAGAATCGGAGCCACAGACTGAAGGGGGGCCTCTAGATACGCCCTCGGATCGTGCTCGATGAGTGCCTGGCCGACGATCGCAAGCTTGAGGCTTGGCGCCGCGTCGCTCGACTGTTCAGGGCCGTCAGCGCACGCCGAGGCGCAGAGAACGGTCAGCAGCCAGGCGATGATCTTTCTGCGGCGCAACGGCTTGGGACTCAAGGTTGCGGCCTGTGGGCTGTCGCCGCCTCGAGCGCCCCAGCGATGTAGCTATTGAGACTCGTGCCGGAGGTCGCGGCAGCCACCGAAAGCTTTCGATGGAGCTCCGACTCGATACGGATCCGGATCTGGCCTGAGAAAGGCTTTCCTGGCTCCTCGCCGCGCTTCTCGCAAACGGCGAGGTACTGGTCAACGGCCCGAGCCATCGACGCCTCGAGCTCCTCGACCGACGAGCCTTCGAAGTAAATGAGGTTGGCCGTGGTCTTGATCTCGGCCGGGAAGCGCTCGGCTCCGACGACCGCGGCGAGCTCCGGCTTCAAGACCTTGAGCGCGACTTTCCGCTCGTTTTGATGTCGTCGGCCAGGTAGACGGTCGCCATGCCGCCTTGGCCGAGCTCGCGCTCAATGTGGTAGCGGCCGCTCAGGGCCGCGTTCAACCGATCGGCCACGTCTGTACTCATGTGCGAGTCACTCACTCCTCAGCGCCTGCGTCAGCCGGTGAAGCCTCTGCATGAGCTCGCCGAAACCCTCGAACGTGAGCGCCTGTGGGCCGTCCGAAAGCGCCTCTTCCGGCGCGGGATGGAACTCGACGATGATGCCATCCGCGCCCGCGGCCACCGCCGCCTCCGCTAGCGGGATCACGTACTGACGCACGCCGGCCGCGTGGGACGGATCGACGATCACCGGGAGATGCGTGCGCTCCTTGAGCACCGGGACAGCCCCGATGTCGAGCGTGAATCGCGTAGCGGTCTCGAACGTGCGGATCCCGCGCTCGCAGAGCATGACCTGATGATTGCCGGCCGCGAGCAGGTACTCGGACGCAGCCAACAGCTCATCGATGGAGGACATGGCACCACGCTTCAAGAGCACCGGTCGATCCACGTGACCGATCTCCCGAAGTAGAGCGAAGTTCTGCATGTTGCGGGCGCCTACCTGCAATACATCAGCGTCCTCCGCCACTCGCTGTACGTCCGCCGGATGCATGACCTCGGTCACGACGGGCAAGCCGAACTCCTCACCTGCGCGTACGAGCAGATCGAGTCCCTCGTAGCCCAGACCCTGGAAGCTGTAGGTCGAAGTTCGCGGCTTGAATACTCCGCCCCGTAGTACCTGTCCACCCTGGTCGCGGACCAGCTCTGCACACGCGCGCACCTGGTCCCACGACTCCACCGAGCACGGCCCCGCCATCACTACGAAGTCGTCGCCACCGACGAGTACATCGCCGATGCGAACCACGCTGTCGTCAGGGTGATGAGCCCGAGAAGCGAGCTTGTAGCCCTTCTTGATCGCGACTTCCAGAGGCGGTGTAGTGTCAGCACTCGCGGCGACCGCCGCTTTCTTGGTCTTCGGGGCTGGAGCCTGAGCGGGCTTCGTGTCCGAGGAGTCGGCCGCGGCGCCCAGCTTGGGCACGGACGGCCGAGCAGACTCGGTCGTGCTCGCGGGGTAGCTGCCGAGGACCTTGAGGAAGCTCACGTCCCGGGAGAGCTCGTCGATCGCCGCCGAGACTTCCGGATCCGTGACATTGCCTTCGATGTCTATATAGAAGAGGTACTCCCACGGGACATTGGGGCGCGGCCGCGACTCCAGCTTGGTCATGCTCAAATGGTGAGCCGCGAGCGTGTTGAGACAGCGTACGAGCGCGCCCTCCTCGTGCTTGGTCGCGAGGATGAGCGATGTCTTGCAAGGAATGCGGGCGTCGTAGCTCATGGCCTCGCGGGCCACCACCACGAAGCGCGTATAGTTGTCGCGTCGGTTCGCAATGCGGCGCTTCAGGATCTCGAGCCCGTGCATGCGCGCCACTTCCTCCGACGCAATCACGGCTTGGGAGAGGTCGTTCGCGCGTTTGATCCTCTCCACTGCCATGGCGGTATCCGGCGCAGACTCGACCTTGCACTCCGGCAGTCCAGCCAGGAAGTCGCCGCACTGGGCGATCGCCAGGGGATGGGAGTAGATGCGGCGGATGTTTCCGAGCGGCACTTCCTCAAGCGCCACCAGGCAGTGATCGATGGCAAGCACCTCTTCACCGATCACCGAAACCGGAAAGCGCGCCAACAGATCGTACGCTTCGTTGATGGAGCCCGCCGTCGTGTTCTCGATGGGTACGATCGCGAAGTCGAGCCCACCGGCCTGGACGCCTTCCATCAGTTCCCGGAACGTGGGATAGCCGCGGAAAAAGGCGTGATCGAGGCGCGACGCGAAGTGTTTGCGCGCGGCCTCGTGGCTGTAGGCCCCCTCCGTGCCCTGATACCCGATCCGCACAGCGTCGTGCTCGACGTCGGGGTTCTGCTCGGCGACGAGATGGTCACGTTGAATGCGCAAGGAGTGATCGAGTACTTGTTGGAAGATCTTGGTGACGAAATAGCCATCGAGACCCAGCTCTCGCCCCAGCGAGACCCGTGCGGTCAGGAGGGCCTCCTCACGATCCTGATCGCGCACGAAGTCGGCCTCCGTCTCCTTTGTCCGGATGACGTGCTCGACTACTTCGCGCCGCCGAGCGAGCGCCTCGAGCAGCGCCCGATCGATTTGGTCCAGCTGCTCGCGCAGTTCGTCAAGTGAAGCCACCCCGCGCCTCCTCCTTGCCCTCGCGGGCCTAGTTGATCGACCGAATCCGGACGTTGCGGAAGCGGACCGTGCCTGCCCCGTACTGGAGCGCGAACGGACCGCTGGCAAACTGCTCGTCCGTCGTGTCGACGGTCTGGGTGCCGTTCAGGACGACCACCAGCCGCGATCCCTGCGCGGTGATTTCGTAGGAGTTCCAGTGACCAGCGCTGTTGATCACGCTGCTCGGCGCGGCCAGGTGCACGATGCCACCGGTTCTGTACGTCTGATCGGGCCGGGTATCGAAGATATTGACCTCGTAGCAGTTCCGATCGTTGACATTCTGAGGATCGGCGCAGCGAATGAACACCCCGCTGTTCGCGGGCTCTTCCACCCAGTACTCGAGCCTCAGCTCGAAATCTCCGTAGGACTGCTCGGAGACGAGAAACCCACCGCCGCTGTTGGCTGACACGGCGGCGTCGGCCAACGCCCAGTTGGCGTCACCGAGAACCCTCCAACCGTCGAGGCTGGAGCCGTCGAACAGCGTCGTCCATTCCCCGCCCTGTGCGCTCGCCAAGGTCGGGAGGGCGGCGATGGCAAGCGCAAGGCCGAGCGCTCTTGTCAGCGAACGATTCATACGGACCTCCTTCAGTTTCTTCCTTCGAGCCCGAACAATGGGGCTCAAGCCAGTGGCCAGCCATGGGGCGCGGTCGTGCTCGGCATGATGCTGCTCGTGCCGATCGTTCTGATATCGTCTCATCTGGGGCTGGCGGAGTGGTTCGCCAGCCTTGTGGTGACCAAGGGTCGACGCCGCCGATTCCCCTTGTTCCGGTCGACGGTGGTTGCGCTGATCGATGAGATCAAACGGCTCAACTGGCTGGTCGTGGACCTAGACCGCGGGCACCGTAATGCAGAAGCCGTCAAGTCCGACATCGAGATGTGCGAACAGCGAATGGAGGCTCTGCTGGGCGAGATTGGAAGGACAGCGGGACGGTCCGCCAAGCCGGCTCACGAGGGCGCGGAACCGCCTGCCGAGGGTGCGCCTCCGGGGCTAGCGACCTAACCCTCGACCCTGAGAATGTGCACGTTCTCGAGCCCTGGGCTCGTCCATTGCGGATACTTGGCGACAGCATTCGCATGCACCGCTTCCCGCGTATCGGCGTCGGTCACGTGGCGCACGGTCTGATCGAAGAGTCGATCACCAATCTTCAGACGCACCCTGGGGTCGCGCACCACGTTGCGATTCCAGCCACGTTCCTCGGGGAACACCCCGCCCTGGTAATACGCGGAGAATAAGTAGAGGTCACCGTCGTAGAACGCGCAGTACGTCGTGACGGAATGGGGCATCATGTAGCGCGTGCGGGTCTGCACGAAGATCTCCTGATGGTCGTCGGTGAACGACCAATCCGTAACCGGTTCCGTGACCTGGTCCCCGGTTAACCACAACCCCGCACGCAGATCTCTAGGCTCATAGCCGAACAGACGGAGTGATACGAGGGCGACTACCACCATCAGAGGCAACGCGATTCCGATCATTTTCGCGGCTTTCTTCATCAGCGACGTTTCTCGAACGGAAACAGAAGCCCGAGCTCGATCGAATCGGTTCGCTTGTGCGCGATCGCGCGATACTCGGCGCTTGTGACCATCTCAAGGAACATCTCCGGCGAGGGATATCGGACCAGGATCATCCTGTCGATCTCTTCTGCGGAGATCACAGCCGTGAGGCCATTGCCCATCAAGACGGGGCCCGCCCCACGTTGCCGAAGCAAAGGAATGACGGACGAGCCATAATCGCCGTAGCCCGCCTCACCGTCCTCTTCTTTGAATCGAAGCAGATTCAGCATGTAGACCGCGTCGGCGGAAGTCTCCGCGGTGACTCGGGGCGTCGTGGCTCCGGCGAAGGCATAGACGAGCGACGCTTCGACGCCCTGCAAGCGATGCGGGAAGGCTGCGCGATATTCGCTGCTTGCGCCCATCTCGACGACGGCCGCGGCAGAGGGATACTTGCGCATGGTAACGCGATCCCAGCTCGACGAATCCAACCCGTCGACCGACTTCGATGAGCCACGAAAGACGACTCCGCCTCCGAGCGAGGTCAGCTTCGCTTCGGCAAGCGTGTCGTATGTGTCGTAGCTCTCTTCTCCCCCGGGCTTGAACTTGACCAGGTCGATCACCGTCACGGGGCCTTCCATGTCTGACTGTGCGAGCCAGGCCAGTCCACCAGGCGCGGACGATTCTTGCGCCTGAAGCCCGGTGATGAGAAAAGCAGACACCAGCACCACCAGTAGAGTTGTTCTCATGATTTCCTCCTATGGGGGCAACATCCTATGCGCACGCGCGGGGGGCAAGGAACAAGCGGCGTACGAAACCGCGCCCCAGGGATCGTCCTCGGTCTGGACATAGACCTGGTACACACGTTCGGCACCGACGACGGCAGCCAGTTCGGGCTTCAGGACCTTGAGCGCGACCTTGCGCTCGTGCTTGATGTCCTGGCCCAGATAAACGGTGGCCATGCCGCCTTCACCGAGCGCGGACTCGATGCGGCGGCGGCCCTCGAGGGCTGCGTTCAGGCGCTCCACCTGGGTGGCCGCTCATCTGCGGCACTCGGCTGCGTTCAGGCGGGTTGCGGCGTCACTCGGCTCTTCAGTCATGCGCGCAAGATGCGGCGCCGGTCACCAGAGTGCGAGTAGATCCGCTTGTGAGATCGGGCCTCGGCTTGCGGCGCAGATTACTGGATGACATGGTCACGATGGAACGGAGTGACGCATGGAGAGAGCAGTTCAAATCTTCGCAGTAATCAACTTCCTGGCGATGGGCCTGTCGCACATCGTTCAACACCGCGCCTGGAAGGAGTTCTTCGTCTTCCTGCACGCCCGTGGGAACGTCGGCAACTTTCTCAACGCGATTCTCGCCCTGGGCATGGGCTCGCTCATCTTCGCGTTCCACCGCGTATGGAGCGGAATCCCGCTGCTGCTAACGCTGTATGGTCTCGCATCGTTGCTGAAGGGCACACTGTTTCTGGTCGCGCCGAAGGTTGGGTTGCGGAGCATAGGGACGCCGACCACCAACGACTCCCGAGTGCTCATCGTGCCGGGCGTGATGATGCTCGCGTTGGCCGCGGCGCTGCTTTACCACCTGGTCGCCTAGACCTTGGCGCCCCGCCCGTTAGTCAGCGAAATCGCTGTACCGAAGGCGAGGATCTCCACGCCTGCCGTGCCTTTCCCGTTGCCGCGGGAACTGGCGAGGGTCGCCGTCTCGATGCGGACGTTGATGATCGTGTCGTAACCGCGCGCATGCGCCACGCCCTTCATGCGAATCAGAGCCTCCCGGCGCGCACGCTCCAGCAGCGGTTCAAGCACACCAATGTTGCCGCCGAAGATGCTCTTGATGCTCGCGGCAACGCGCTTGAAGTAGTCCTGTGAGATCACGACGTTGCCCATCACGAGCTCGCATGACTCGACGTGCCAATCCGGGGGAAGGTCTTCGATCGTGATGGCCAGCACACCACTCGATCCGCTTTCGAGAAGCAGCAGGCTTTTCAGGTGCCGGCGCTCGAGCATGCCGCCGGAGATCCAAGCACCGAGTAGCATGACCGGAGTGACGAGAAGAACAAGGAGTTCCATACTCCTATTCCACCGTGACCGCGGTCCCGTACGCGAACAGCTCCGCGGCGCCCTGCGCCACGCTGCTGGTGGCGAAGCGCACGTTTACGATGGCGTTCGCGCCCACGTCCTCGGCCTGGTGGCTCATGCGTCGAATCGCTTCGCCGCGGGCCTCCGATAGCAGTTCCGTGTATCCCGTCAGCTCACCCCCAACCACGTTCTTCAGGCTGGCCATGATGTCCTGGCCGATATGCTTGGCGCGCACCGTGCTGCCGCTGACCAAACCGAAGAACTCGACGATGGTCTTGCCCGGAACTTCCTGCGTGTTGCTGATGATCATTTGCGCCTAGCCTGCCTTTCCTGGTAACGGGCCCCGCTGAGTACGTTGGCAAGAGAGTAGTTGCCCTCGTGACACGCATATTCGTAGAGCTGCTTGTCGAACCTCTTGTACGGAAGCTCACCGCCCCACGGCTGAGTGTAGCTCGTCGGGTCGTCGATGGTGAACTCGTACAGGATCGTCTCTTCGTCGACACGCGTGAAGCGCTCGATCACCTTCATTTCTGCCGTGGGAGCGATGCCGCGGAACAATTGACTTGGATTGATGTTGCGCGTCTCGACCACGAGCGCGTCACCCTCCCACCGACCCCAGGAATCACCCATCCAGGGCCTTACGTAAGCAGGCAGCCGATCAGGCTCGCCCAGCCGGATGATGCGCGTGTCATGGACCATCTCGGCGTGGATCATCACGTAGTCGGCTGTCTGGACGATCGTGTAGTTCTTGTTGTAGGCGCCGTTGGGGATCATCGGAGGGCCCGCCCTCGAGCTGAACATGATGCACCGCTCGTTCCACCCACGATTCTCCGGGTTGTCGGCCTCGCCGAACTGGCTCCTGAACTCCCTGGCCTCCCGCTGGCGCCGCTGGGCCCCCGGCGTAAGCGCCGGCCTGCGGCCGTTCGCAGGTCGCGTGAGCATCGAGCTCCTGGGCTCTCCGTTGACTCTGACCACCCGGTAGCCGTTCCGCTCGTAATAGATCTCGTTGTAGCTTCGGCCGAATCGCTCCTCCGGCTCCAGTCGTGCGCGATCTGGGTCGCTGGGTTCGGAGCCTGCCCTGGCCTGCGCCACTGCCCTGCCTTCTAGCCTATCGACCTCGTCCGGGGTCATGACGGGACCCTGACCTACTCTGCGCTCGAATGGAGTCAGTGTGGCGTTGGTCCAGTTTCCCTGGAGGTCCGGATGACCTTCGGGCGTCCGGGGCACCACCCACTGTTGAGCCGCCGCAGGGGAGAGCAGCGAGGCCGCTGCGATGGCTAGGCACAGTCCCAGCAGCGGAGTCGCATGTCGCCCAATCATGCTCAGTTCCGCCCGCCCTCCCTCTCTTGGTAGCGCGCGCCGCTCAGGATGTTCGACATAGCGTAATTCCCCTCGTGGCAGTTGTACTCGTAGAGCAATTCGTCGAAGCGCTTGAACGGCACTATGCCGCCCCACGGCTCCACATACGTCGTGGGATCGTCGACCGTGAACTCGTACAGGATCGTTTCCTCGTCCACTCGCGTGAAGCGCTCGTGCACCGTCAGGTCCGGAGTGGGATGGATGCCCATGTAATCCTGCAGCGGATAGATGTTGGTCGTCTCGACCACGAGCGTGTTGCCCTCCCAAACGCCCCATGAATCGCCGAACCACGGACGCATGTGAGCGGGCAACGGATCGGGCTCACCCAGACGGATGATCCGCGTGTCGTGGACCATCTCGTAATGGAGCATCACGTAGTCCGCAGTCTGCACGATCGTATAGTTGCTGTTGTAGCCGTAGTTCGGCGTCATCGGCGGGCCGCCGTGGTTTGTGAACGACACGAGGCACCGGTCCTGGAGTACTCGGTTCTCCGGGTTGTCGGACGGGCCGAACTGGCTCCTGAATTCCCGGATCTCGTCGCGCCGTCGCTCGCCCTCAGGCGTGAGCGCTGGCTTACGGCCGTTGTCGGGCGATGTGATGAGCGAGCTCAGCGGCTCGCCATTGACGATCGCTACGCGCTGTCCGAACTCGAAGTACACGTTGTTGTACGCGCCGACGTTGCTACCGGCCTCGAGTGGGGGCCGGTCGGGGTCGCTCGCCTCAGCGCCTGCCTGCGAGCGCTCGACGACCCTTCCCTCGCGCTCAGCAACCTCATCCCACGTGAGGATTCGATCCTGCCCCTCGCGTCGCTGCATAGGCGTGATCGTCTGGTTGGTCCAATTCCCCTGAAGGTCCGGATGCCCGTCGGATGTGCGCGGTACGACCCACTGCTCGCCGCCTCGGGCCTGGGCCTGAGCCAACGCCGGGGAAAGAAGCACCATCGTCGCGATCGCGACGCACAGCCCAAGAAGCGCACTCGAATGTCGCATGGTCATCTCCCGTCCTCCTAGCCAAGGGGATTCATACGCAAAGAACCCGCGCGGTGGCTCTTCCGCAATACGCACGCTTCGGCGGGGGACTACCTCGCGCTCAGCGAATCCGGGAACATCGTCCCCTCGCGGCTGAACGCCCTAGTGCAACATTCTCCTCGCGGGCGTGGGGGGCAAGGCACCAGAGTGAACGGGTTCACGCCTGACACTGGGGGCTCGATCTTGACGGCAACGGCACGTGTTCTCCAGTCTTAGAGTGTTCGGTCCGCGTGACGAGCTCCCAGTGATACCGATCAGCCCTGCACCTTGGAGGCACCCGATGGCTCGAATCGTGTCCGTCGTAGGCGTTACGATGGCGGTAGTTGCCGTGATGGCCCCGCGCTCAGCGCTGTCCCAGACAGACCACGCGGCGGACGGGCACAGCCATGCGAGTGCGCCCGTGAGTTGCACCACGCTGGCGTCACCACCGTGGACCGGACTACCGGATGCAGATCGCCTGCAATTCGCTTCACTGCAGCAGACGATGGCCGCCCTGCGGACTCCAGAGGCCGCCCGTGCTGCCGGATTCCAGCCGGCCTTGGGCAATATCCCCGGTATGGGCGTGCACTACGTGAACTCCGCCCGCGGCCGGGACCCTGTGAACATCGACGAGCCGGACCATCTCATGTTCTCCAGCGTCGATGGACGGGAGCAACTCGTTGGAGCGGCTTTCGTCTTCGTCGATGTTCCGGATACCGATGAGCCCATACCGTTCCAGAGCGAACTTGCCACCTGGCATGACCATCCCCAGTTCGCCGACGAGGGTCGGACTCTGCACATGCTGCACGTCTGGTTCATTCCGTCTTCCAACGGCCCGTTTGCCGGCCTCAACTTCTGGCTTCCCTACCACAGCGCGGGCATCGCGACGCCCAGCTCGTGCTGGATGGCCGATGAGGCGGACGCCAATCGGATTCAGAACGTCTCGTTCGCGCTCGTGCCGCCTTCGGCGCGGCGCGGCCCTGAGGCTTTGCAGCGGTACGAGGCGCGGCAGGCGGAGCGAAGCGAGTTGCTCGCCGCGTTGGATGCCGCCGCGCTCGCCGTCGACCACGATGCCTGGGTCGCGGCCGCGGACGTCTTCCTGGCCGATCTGACACAAGTCGAGCGAAGGACCGTCGAGGTGTTGCTCAGCCGCTTGAACATGGCCCAGATGTCGTCGCGCGAGCGTGGCGGCAACTCGAACTAGCGCCCCGCGGGGCGTGGTGGCCTAGCGGCCGCCACCCCCCGCCGGCTCGTCAGCGTCCGTTCCGAGGAAGCGGATCAGCTCAGCGCTCACGATCTCCGGCACCTCTTCATGTGGGTTGTGCCCGACGCCAGGGATCAAGAAGACTTCGGCGTTGGGCAGGACGTCCACCGCGTGCCGCGCGTTCGCGGGGAAGTTGGGTCCGTCGACCTCTCCACCCATGATCAACGTCTTCGTCTGGATGTGGGGCCAGTCGTCCACGACGGTGTCCGTCGAACGTAGGTTACCACCGAGCGAGCGCACGTAGGCCAGCCGCGGCCAGTCGCCACTGAGGCTTTGGCCGTACCGGATGCGAAGGTGGTCGATGAACTCGGGTTTCCACTCCACGTAGCGTCGTGTGTCCGTGCGAACCGCTGACTCGTACACGCTCTGCGGGTCCGGCGCCGCGTTGATGTCCCCGGTGAAGGGCCGATACCCACGTCCGGCGCGGCGGTCGGTCAGGCCGATCTGGTTGACGGTCACGAGGTGCGTCGTCAGCTCGGGATAGAGGAAGGCGAAGCGCGTGGCCATCTGGCCGCCGATCGAGTGGCCGACGATGGCCGCCCGTGGGATACCCAGGTGCTCCAACAATGCCGCCGTGTTGGAAGCGTGCAGACTCATGCTGTACGGAAGGATGGGCTTGGAGGACTTGCCCCACCCGAGGCGGTCCTTCACCACGACCCGATAGCCTTCGTTGCGCAGGGCCGTGATCTGCTCCTTCCAGTACCACCCGTAATAGCTCCCTCCGTGAAGGAGCATGACCGTGCGACCATTCGACGGCCCAACCGGTGACACGTCCATGTACGCGATCCGGACATCCTGGCCAAAGTTCTGCAAGTTCAAGAACTCTACCGGATGGGGGTAGGAGAATCCCTCCAAATTGATCGAGATGGGGCCCCAGTCCGCGGGCGGTTGGGCCGGCGGCGACGACTGAGCCTCGAGCGCGGCGGGGGCGAGCCCCAAGGCCACTGACAGCGAGAGCGCCATAACGAGGCGGGCGGCACATCTGGGTGTGTTGGTCATCGGTCCTCCGTGGGCATGGTCCGACCGACGGCACACACGTAGCGATTGCTGGTGGTGCCGGCGGGGATACTGATCATAATACCCGCCTGTTCTCAGACGAGCGAGAGCGATGACAGCTAACGGCGCGGCCCGTAGTGCGGTGCGGTGCTACCAACCTCCAACGCCCCGAGGTCGGGCCCGCTCCCCGTGAAGCCATCGGTCACCGTCGGCAGCACCATCCCGTGGTCGACGGCCGCCGAGCCGGGCCTCAACCGAAAATCAAGAGCCGCCGCATCGCAGACGCCTTGCAACGTGCTCACATCACGGGCACCGAGTGCGGGCACGTTCATGAAGACGTCTTATCTCACCAGGACACTGTTCCGATCCTGACCGGTCGCCGCGCGTAGCTCAGGCGGCGGGGCATCGTGGTCCCGCAGGATGCCGTCGACCCGATAGCGGAGCCTAAGCCCCGTGAGGTGGTCCTCTAGGTGGATATCGGAGGCGCGCGACAAGAGCGCCTCACGCAGGAGCTTGTTCGCCGCGCGCGCCGCAGGCGTGTCGGTTCCGAGGACCGCGTCCTCCCCGATGTCGTGCGGCATTTCGGGCGTCGATACGAAGCCGATGCCCCTGACGGGAGGGAGGTCGTCGGAGGTGATGCCGAGCGCCTGGACCTCCCGCGCGACGTCGCCGTCCACCGCGCGGTCCTTGGCGTTCGCCCACGGACCTACCCGGGGCCGCATGAGCACTCCTTCAATCGGGCAGGTGACCAGGGGGGCATCTGGGGCCCCTAGACCTCTTCTCCGCGATCATCGTGATCGCTCACAATCTCTTGGACCTGTTGAACCACTTTTTGCGCGCTCAGGAGACGACCGGCGATACGGTTGGCGAAAGCGATCAATCCCAAGGAACCGACGAGCAAACCCACGATATTGTTGATCACAAATAGCAACACAAACGCGGCGACCAACCACCGCCACCGGGCCCAGATCCAATCTCCTGGTCCGCCCTTCCCCTCTCGCGCGTCCTGATCTGACGCTGTCATGGTTTTGGCTTCACCAGACGAACTATCGAGCCGTCCAGAGGAAGACCTCCCAGTCGCGGAGAGGGTCAGGCCCACCCACCGCCCGGTCCATAGGCATGCCCGTCTTGCCCGACCAGAGCTCGAGCATCGGTATGCGCGCGTCACCTACGATCTCTGTGGCCTGCATCGCATACGTCGCGTCACCGATACGTAGCCATCCGTCGGTTTTGCCGTCTCTCACACGCTGCGCCCAGTATCCCCCGTCCGGGCGGGTGGCGGTGATCACACCGTCGGGAGTCCCCGCATACGAAAGGTAGATCACGAACGGCGGGAAGCCGCCCTGCTTCATCAGCAGAGTGCCCGCCACGTCATTAACGGTGCTGAAGTCGTTTGGGGCGGGAGTATCCGTGCCTCCGATTATCACACCGGGCGTACGCTGAAGTCCCGTGTTGCCTGGATAAGGAGCGGTGAATGCCCAGGCGGTGACGCCGCCCAGGAGTACCATTCCGGTGATGATCCCTACGATCTTCAGCTTATCGGTCATCCTACATCCTCCGCGTTGGTCTCAGCGACGCGTTACCGGGCCGCGCGGGCAAGAGGGTAACCCCGCGAGCAGCCGAGAACCACTAGAAGTGCGGTTGTCTGAGACGCGAAGCCAGGGGATGTGGCGCTTCAATCGGGCCTGATCCGGCCCAGCACTATCGTGCGCTCAGCGAATCTCGGAACATTGAAGGACCGTCCGGGCTCAATGCGTGGGCGCTCATCGTCGCCAGGTCTCGAGGATGTCCTCCGCGACCTCGATAGCGACCTGCTCGGTCGTGGGGATCTCGACCGCGACCTCCAGCCCCAGTGCCCACCGCGCGATGGTCTGCGCGACGCGGCCCGCGTCCTCGCTGGCGGTGTTCGAGAGCACCACGATGTCCAGGTCCGATTCCATATAGTGGGCCATCATGGTGCTGAAACCGTTGATGCCCCCGCCGTGGGCAACCGACGAGTTACCCCCCAGATCCCCGACGCCCAGCCCGAAACCGTACCCGGTGTCATCCCCGCTGTTGAGCGTGCCGCTGATCGTCATCTGACCGTAGCTCGCGCCCGAAACCACTCGTCCCGACCTCAGCGCCGACGTCCACAAGAGGAGGTCGGGCACCGTAGAGCACAACGCCCCGGCGGCCCCTGGCTGATTCATGGAGAGGTACTCGGCGTTGACGAGCTCCCCACCGTCCTGTTCGTAGCCCTCGGCCCGACCCGGCACGATTGGGCGCTCGTCACAGTAGAGTGATCGCGACATCCCGAGGGGCCCGAACACGTGCGCATCCAGGTAGTCGCGGTAGCTCTCGCCGCTGACCGCTTCGATGATCATGCCGAGCAGGTAGAAGCCCGAGTTGTTGTAGAGGAACCTTTCACCCGGCGCGAAGTCGACAGGCTCGTCCTTGAATAGATCCACGAGCTCCTCATCACTGAGATCCAACGTCTTCTTCGGTGCCCAGGACGCCAGCCCGGTGTAACTCTTGATTCCTGACGTGTGCGTGAGCAGGTGCCGAATCGTGACGTCCTGGCCCGCGGCGGGATAGTCGGGCAGGTACTCGGTCATGGAGGCGTCGATGTCGATCTTGCCGGCCTCGACGAGCTGCATAACAGCGGCCGCCGTGAACTGCTTGGTGATCGACCCTATGCGGTACACCGTCTCTGCGGTCGCCGAGACGCTGTTTTCGATGTCCGCCAGGCCGTACCCCTTGGTCAGCAGTAGATCGCCGCCACGCTTCACGCCGATGCTCAGTGCCGCAACGGAACCCCCCTCGATGCTAGCCAGCGCCAACGAGTCGATCCTGCCGACGAGGTCGCCACCCCAGAGCGGGTCCTGAGCCGACGCCTGAGTCGCCAGGGTGCACATGACGGTGATAACGAACGCGGTTGTCAGGGATGTTCTAGCGGTGCGGTCGAGCATCGGTCCTCCTCGGGAGATACTTCGCCATTCGCTTCGGTGCCCGGGGGCTCGACAAGCTCGTCATGGGTAGGCCCTTCCGCCAGCCCGTGAGAACTAGCCTCTCCTTTGTAACACAAAGTTATTTTCTCAACAGACTAAACCGACTATTAATTGCTTGCCGGACGGAAGCATTCCGCGGCCTTAACGGATGCCCCTGAGGACGCCAATGACCGATCCGGAAGTCACGACTCTGGCCGCTGAGGGCGACCCGGACGCACACGAGGGCCCAGGCGGCGGCTTGGCCAACTTCCTCTATCCGGAGCCAGCGGCCCGAGATTCGCTCTCCATCATCAAGTGGTGGGAGAAGCGCCGCGTCCCGTACAACCTGTTCGTTGGCGGGGGTGGCCTCGCAACGCTGTGCCTGCTTTGGCTCAATTCCCTACTGCTGCCGGCGGGCAACGCATTAACCTGGGGGATGTTTTGTCCGGTCGCAGCGTTCGGCGTGATAGCGAACATCTGTTACACACTGGGGCCAACGATCGAGATCATCGTCACAAGCTCTGGGGGCGGGAGGTTCGGCCGGTAGGACCGGCGCTTTTCCGCATGGGGCTCACGTTCTCGCTGGGCCTGGCGTTCGTTGCCCCCGCGATCTTCCTCACGATGGTCACGGTTATCATGATGATCGCGAGGCTTTTCGGGGCATCACCATGAGCGAAGACGACGTCACTGCGCTGGAAGCGGCAACCTCTGACTTCCCGATCGCTTCAGGCATCCTGTCCCACCTCCTCTACCCGAGGGCTGCGGCCCGGAGCGCGGGCGCGATCGTCAAGTGGTGGGAGAAACGCCGGCTCTCATACAACCTGATCGTGGGCGGAGGGGCAGGCCTCTCAGTGGTCATCGGAAGTCTCTTGTGGCTGCTTCCTCCAAACGATTTGCCACTCGAAATCATCCCGCTCGAAGGGTACTTGGGATTCCTGTTCTTGATCAACTTGTCCTACTCGGTTGGCCCGGCGACGGAGTTCTTAGCGCATAAACTCTGGGGCACACATGTGAGGCCGGTCGGCCCAACTCTGTTTCGAATGGGCCTGACGTTCTCGCTGGGACTGACGCTCGTCCTCCCGCTGATCGTCTTCATGATCTAGTGGGTTTTTCGCGCAATCGCCTTCGTTTTCTAGGGGACCACATCAGTTTCCCTCGCCGAGCCTTTCCCGCAGATCCCCCACGAAGTCCTCGACGAGGACGAGTCCGCGCAACTCGCCAACCTAGAAGCGGACGCCGGTAACCACGGCGCGCTCGCCGTCAGGGGCGACATCGTAGGCGGCGGGGAGCCGGTCGCTCACTGGCGTCGCCCACGGATCCTCGTAGACTCATGATTCGAGGCCCACGGGATTCCGGAGGAAGAGAAGATGCCCAGGAAGCTGATCACGCTATTGGGTCTCGTCGCGCTGTCCGCCTGCAGTGGTAGCGCCCCAGCCGCTGAGGCCGCTGAAGAGACCCCGGTCGCCGACCTCGCCACCGCGGTTGCAAACAGCCAATTCGCCGGCGCGTGGAGGCTGGTCAAGATCGAGCGATTTGCTGCTAGTGGTGAGTTGTTGGAGCCCCCTATCGAGGACCGCCTCGGCTACATCATCTACGACCCGGCCGGCTACATGGGTGTCACCATCATGCAGCCTGACCGGCAGCCGTATGCCAGCAACCAGAGGACGCCCGAAGAGGCGCTCGCTTCGTATTCGAGCTACAGCTCGTACTTCGGCACGTTCACCGTCAACGAGGCCGAGGGGTTTCTGACGCACCACTTGGAGGGCAGCCTCAACACCCGCGGCGCCGGCTCCGACTACAAGCGGTTCTATACGTTCTCGGGGAACCGGCTGACGCTCCAGCCACCCGCGGGCGCGAGCGGCGACAAGACGCAGCTCACCTGGGAAAAGCTCCCGGACTTGCCCGAGTCCGAGCTCACGGAGACGCACAAGCGGCTGTTCGGCTTCTACCGGATCGAGTCGGTTTCGCGGCGGGTCGTATCAGGCGAGTCGCTCACGACCAACCAGTACGAAACCGCGTTCATCATCTACGCTCCCTCGGGACACATGGCGGTGCATCTGATGCGATCGGGCCGCGAACCGTACGACGGCACGCGGCCGACGCCGCAGGAGGCGCTCACGGCCATTCGCACCTACGGCAGCTACTTCGGTCCGTTCTCGGTGCATGAGGAAGAGGGATATCTGGTTCATCATCGGATCGGCAACCTGAGTCCGAGGCGGACCTACACCGATGCCCAACGCTTCTACGAGCTGACCGATACGCATCTCACGCTGCGACCGCCCGTCGGGACCGACAGCCAGGGCCGTCCGGTTCAAAGTACGCTGAGGTGGGCGCGTATCAGCGACTAGCCGGCGATCTGAGCCTTCACTTCCCCAACCGCGCTCGGTGTGGCCGTCAGTCACGCGGCCAAGATGCGGCGCAGGGTCAGTGAAGCGCGAGGTCCCGCGCAGGTTAGCAGAGCGCGAGCGGATCCAGCGTCGATCACTGGACCGCTCGCGCCCTGACCGTCGTGACAGGAAGCCCGGACGGCTACCTCAGCTTCGAGTAGTTCGTGGAGCTCATCCAGTACGCCTCGATCGAGAGCGACACGTCGTACTTCTGCCGTAGCGCGGTCCAGTCCGGGTCGGACGCGAACCCGCGCCAGACCTCGTCACGATGGGCACGGTCACGATATGCCAGCATCCAGACCAGCGTGTTGGGGTCGTCGAGACGCTGCCACACCGCGATGACGTCGGCGCCGTGCTTCTCGAAGATCGCGACCTCTTGCTCGCGGAAGCGCTGATGCAGTGCGTTGATGTCGCCGCGCTCGTTGGTCGCCGTGTACATCCGAAGCTCGAAACAGCGAGCGTCAGCAGCCACGTTGGCGGAAAGCTCCGCCGACAACTGGCCGGCCGGGCCGCACGCGTCCGGCGGGCGCTGCGCCTGAGCGCTGGTGCTGAAACAGAGGCTGATGATCAGGACCCAAATGGCTCTCTTCATGCCTTATCCTTCTCTTGAGTTGGACACCGGTTCGCACGGGGCGAGACCGTCGATGCACGGTGGCGACCGCGATGTCGTCGGTCAACAGGAAACGCGTCTACCAGTCTAGACTAGACGATCACCACGCCTTCCCACGGAGAGACAAAGCCCGGGGGATCTGAGCCTTCAATTCCCCGCCCGCTCCTTGAACACCTCGAAGACGTTCTCGACAACGATGAGTTCGGTTTCCCCGCCGGCCGGTTTCCCAGCGGACGGGCCATGTGCCGGAAAGCCTTGTCCTACAACACGGAGGGGGTGGGATTCGAACCCACGAGTCCTTTCGGACGCCGGTTTTCAAGACCGATCTGAGTTGTACGCCTCAGTCCTTCTAAGACCCGCTACGTTGGATTCACAACGATTTTCGCCGGGGGCGACCTCGGCTAGGACCCTGCAAGACCGTGTAAGTCCTTCTACGTGGGTAACAGTTTGGGTAACACCCCCACGCCTTCCACGAAGACGCGAAGCCAGGGGATCTGAGCCTTCAATTCCCCATCCGCTCCTTCAACTCCTCGAAAACATTCAGGATGACGTGGAACTCAGTAACCCCGAACTGCTCCAACACACTGCGGTCATCGTCCGGCACGGCAATGACAAATGAGCCGTCGGGGAAGACGCCGTAAGCCGTCACCGGTGCAGCATTGAAAGCCCAGGGATCGATGAGTGGGGCTGGGCGACCCGCTTGAACCTCATCGCCCGGAGTTACATCGACAGCCATCAAGACCGACCGGTTTGGGTTCTCCTCGCCTTGGACGTAGTAGATCTGCCGACCATCGGGCGACCCGACGGGACTGCGACCACCGCGAAGACGATGCCGTCCTGCCAACGCCCAGGCGAGATACGCCGGATGCGGTGGGGATGCGGTGGGCGAACAAGTTGGAGGGCGACCCCTGTGCCTCGTTTACAGTCAGGAGGAGGCGAAGCGCGAGATCAGCGCCCGTTCTTTTGATCGGAGGGTTAACCCTTCACGTATTTCTCGAACCAGCCGAGAAAGCGCTCGAGGAGGTCCTTCTGGTAGCTGTGTTTTCTGATGCCGTGGTGCGCGTCGGGGTAGACGACGAGCTGGGTTTCGCGGCCCAGGTGTTTCATCGCCTGGTACATCTGCTCGGAGTGGATGATCGGCTGGTTCCAGTCCTTCTCGCCGCCAATGAATAGCGTCGGCGTCGTGATGTTCTCGACGTCCATGAACGGTGAGATGCTGTCCCAGAGATCGCGATTCTTCCACGGTGGACCGAGTTCCGTATGCCACCACACATAGTAGGGATCGTGACCGTAGGTGGACGTATACCATCCAACGCTGGCGCCACTGATAGCGCCTGCAAATCGATCCGTCTTGGTAATCACTACATTCGTCAGCGTCCCGCCAGACGACCAGCCGCCGACGCCGAGCCGGTCAGGATCGACGTAACCCCGTGCGATGACGTAGTCGGTAGCCACGATCACATCTTCGACATCGTGTGTGCCATACGCTTTGTTGAGGGAGAGTGCGAAGTCGAGCCCCCGGCCACCTGATCCCCGAACATTCGGCATCACCACGACGTAGCCATTGGCGGCAAACAGCTGGACCCGGAAATTAAAACCATAGTCGTACTGGGATTCCTGTCCGCCGTGAAGCCACAGAATAGCCGGGTAACGGCGTTTCGGATCGAAATCCTGTGGCTTGTACACAAATGTCTGGATTACGGTGCCATCGAGCGTCGGGAAACGCAGCTCCTCGACGTCCGACAGCCAGATTGAATTCAACAGTTCACCGTTGACGTCCGTGAGGCGGCGTGGCTGCTCAGAACCAGCCGGAGGATTCGCATCGAGGACAAACAGATCTTCCGGCAGACGCGGCTTACTGATGGCGACAACGACACTGCCGTCAGGTGCTACCGCGGTCGCCCCCACCTGGACCTGTCCTGTAATCAGCCGGCTCAGCTCACCATCCGCGACAGACACAGCGGCCAGTTGAACTTGCCCGTCATCCTCCAGCTGGACGTAAATCTGGCTTCCATCCGGTGAGAAAGTCGGGTCCCAGGCCTTGCGGTCGAGTGCCTCCGTGGTAAGAAG
>Ga0209554_1001221_pt1 | contig 19829 bp, 18 predicted proteins | sample MarorgKNORR_S2LV_5_FD_188221 | JGI IMG/M metagenome (GOLD analysis project Ga0209554, IMG submission 188221) | Marine microbial communities from the Southern Atlantic Ocean, analyzing organic carbon cycling - Bottom_A/KNORR_S2/LV (SPAdes) (version 2) | ecosystem: Environmental > Aquatic > Marine...
TTTGTTGTGCAAACACTAAAAAGGGAATTGATCTTCGATTATTTGGTAGCGGAGGAGGGATTTGAACCCCCGACACAAGGATTATGATTCCTCTGCTCTAACCAACTGAGCTACTCCGCCTGATATATTTTAAATTTATATATTAAAAGATTCACCACAACCACAAGAACTTTTCTCATTAGGGTTGTTAAAAACAAAACGTGACGCAAGCTTATCTATAGTGTAATCCATTTCACTTCCAACTAAGAACATGGTAGCGGTGGGCTCAATAAAAACCTTAACACCCTTAGACTCAACCAACTCATAATTAGTAGTATTATCTTTGTTTGCATATTCAATTTTGTAAGCGTATCCAGAGCAACCTGTCTTATCGACTCCTACAATTATACCATTTACATCTTGCTTGCTTGCAGATAATATTTTTTTAATCTGTGTAGCAGCCTCATCAGAAATTGAAATAATGTCTTTCATTAATATGTATTATAGTGCATTTTAAAAAATATCTAAAGCAAGTTTTGCATCTTCAGACATCATGCTCTTATCCCACTTGGGATACCAAACTAATCCAACCTTTATTGAAGATAAATGAGGAATTTTCTCAACAGCCACACCTACACTCTCAGGTAAAGTTCCTGCTACTGGACAATTGGGGTTTGTTAATGTCATATCAATACAAATATTATTAAGAGGATCTATTTCGATTTTATAAATTAAACCTAGATCGTATAAATTAACTGGTATCTCAGGATCCATCACTTTCTTGAGTTCCTCTATTACCTGTTCTTTAGAAATAGTGATATTCGAATTAGAAACATCAAATTCCTTGAAATAAGATGTGGTTTTATCAGGTAAAAAATCACTTAAAGCTTTATCTATCATTATATAATTAAGTTAAAAATTTTTTTGCTTCTACTAGAGAGTTAACAAATAAATCAACATCATTCTTATTATTATACACTCCAAAAGATGCTCTTGCAGAAAATGTAATATTTAAATACTTCATTAATGGTTGGGCGCAATGATGTCCTGTTCTTATAGCAACATTTTTTTGATCTAATATCATTGCTAAATCATTTGCATGAATGTCAGATATATTAAACGAAATTATAGCTCCTTTATTCAAACCATTACCATAAACATTCAAATTATTGATATTCTTCAATTTATCTAAAGTGTAATCATGCAATTCTTTTTCATGTATGAAAATTTTTTTCAAATTAAGCGATGTCACAAACTCAATACTTGCATTCAAACCTATAACTTCAGCAATAGGAGGAGTGCCAGCTTCAAATTTTTGAAAACCTTTTGCATAATTTGTTTGTTGAATATCAACATTATCAATCATGGAGCCTCCTCCTTGGTAAGGATCCAAATCATCGAACCATCTCTCTTTCATATAAAGCACCCCTATTCCAGATGGGCCATACAATTTATGCCCAGAAAACACATAAAAATCACAATCAAGATCAGTTACATTTAATTCAGAATGAGCAACAAACTGGCAGCCATCAATCATAAGAGGTATATTTAAATTATTGATTATCTCTTTCACAATATCAAAATCTGTAAGTGACCCTGTAACATTTGAAATGTGTGTTAAAGAAATAAATTTGGTTCTTGAAGTGATCTTGTTTTTAAAGTCTGCATAGTCAATCTCACTATTGTAAGTTAACTCTATTGGAATAACTTTAAATTTATATTTTTGTGCTGCCATATGCCAAGGGACAATATTTGCATGATGCTCTAAGTATGAAATAATCACTTCATCTCCTTCACTTAAATATTTTTCACTAAATTTCTCCACAACTAAATTTATTCCTTCGGTGGCACTTTTTGTAAATATGATATTTTCATAAGATTTTGATGAGATGAAATTACCAACTTTAACTCTAACATCTTCAAATTTTTTTGTTAATTTTGAACTAAGGGAATAAAGGCCACGGTGAACATTTGCATATTCATATGAGTAACAATTATTAATCGCATCAATCATATCATATGGCTTTAAAGCGGATGCTGCTGTATCTAAAAAAATCAAATCGGGATTTTTTTCATATACCGGAAATTTTTTTCTAATATCTTCAAACATTTTAAATACTATTTTCTTTTAACCAGATATTTGAATGATAATTAAATTTTTCAACAAAACTTTTATCATGGACATCTGAAATTATTTTATGAAAAAAAGATTTAATCAATAGAGATAAAGAATTTTTTTTACTTAATCCTCTTGATCGTAAATAATAAAGAAGATCTTTATCTATGGGTCCAATAGTTGATCCATGTGAACACTTAACATCATCGGCAAAAATTCTTAATTCTGGCCTGGAATGAAAAGAGCTATCATCTGATAATAATATCCCTTTAGAAAGTTGATAGGCTTCTGTTTTCTGCGCTATTTTGTCTACATATGTCTTACTTAAATAACTCGCCCTTGCATGGTCGGTCAAAATACCTTTGTACCTTTGTCTACTAGTAGAATTGGGACAATTATGATTAATTTCTGTCTTGTTATCAATAATTTGGTTACCTGAAGCGAAAAAAATACCATCAAGACTTACTGAGGAATTCTGACCCAACAAATTAGCGTAATGATGGTTTCTCACCGATCCTTTTGAAATATTTAAAGTAAGTTGTTTATAGCAAGTATTTTTATGGCAGTTGGCATAACTCGTAGATTGAAAATTGGCTTTTTCAATATTTTTTTGAAATATCAAATGTATAACTTCAGCACCTTCATGGATATCAAGAAAATTGACTACGTTATTATTAGATGGCTTATCTGATACATACTCTTCAATAATTTTAACTTTACTGTTTTTACCACAAGAAATTAAATTTTTTTGGAATATTGTTAAATCTTTTTCACTTATATCATTAGTTAAAAAAATATTGGCATCTTTATTTTCATTAACAATCAACTCGTATCCCGAATTCAACATGAGAGAATTGAGGTGTACTACATAGTCTTCATTAAATAATTTTTGAAAATCTAAAAACCTATCTTCTACTGAAGTATCTTTGCTATCAATATTATTAATGTGTAAGGTTTCCTTGTGTTGGTTTTCAACTTGAGTAATTTTACCATCAGTAATATCTATATTAATTTTATTTTCATCATGATTAATAAAATTTATTTTATTCGATTCATTGTTGTACTTATAAGAAAATTTTAGAATATTGCGGTCTAAGTGTTTTAGGCTTTCATTATTTTTATTATCTTTGGAAGACAATTCAAACTTTTTAAGCAGGTCTTTTCTTAAATTACCAAATAATTTAGAATTACTAAACAGAAATTTATTTTGCTGCTGGTAATAAGTTTCTTGAATACTCATTTTTTTTATAAATTTTTATAACCTTCTGTCTCAATTTGTTGAGCAATGGATTTATCTCCCGTCTTAACAATTGTGCCATCTTTTATTACATGAACAAAATCTGGAGTTATATAGTCCAAGAGTTTTTTATAATGTGTGATTATTAAAAATGAACTATTATCATTTTTAATTTTATTTACCCCTTCCATAACAGTTTTTAATGCATCCACATCAAGTCCTGAATCTGTTTCATCCAAAATAGATAAAGAAGGTTTTAAAATGCTCATTTGCAAAATTTCATAACGCTTTTTTTCCCCTCCAGAAAAACCTTCATTCACTGAGCGTGAGAGCATTTCTAGGGGAATACCTAATTCACTTGCGAGTGTTTTTAGTTCCTTAGCAAACTTTAAGGCATCTATTTCTGGCTTTCCTTCTAATTTTAATTTTGCATTTAAAGAGGATTTTAAAAAGGGGGTAATATTTACGCCTGGAATTTCCACTGGATATTGAAAAGCTAAAAATAAACCAAGTTGTGATCTTTCTTCTATATTTAAATCCAAAAGATTTTTATCCTTAAAAATAATTTCACCTTCCAAAATTTCATAATCCTCTTTCCCGGCCAGAACATGGGCCAAAGTACTTTTGCCTGATCCATTGGGACCCATAATTGAATGAATCTCACCTTCGTTCATATTCAATGAAAAATTGTTTAATATTCTTTTATTTTCAATTGATACTGTAAGATTTTTTATTGACAGAAACACTAACCGACGCTACCTTCTAAAGAAATAGAAACTAATTTTTGCGCTTCAACAGCAAATTCCATCGGGAGCTCTTGTAAAACTTGCTTGCAAAATCCATTCACAATTAATGAAACAGCATCTTCATGGCTTATTCCTCTTTGACGACAATAATAAAGTTGATCTTCATTAATTTTTGAGGTTGATGCTTCATGTTCCACAACTGCACTACTATTCTTTGAATCAATATAAGGAATAGTATGAGCGCCACATTCATTCCCAACTAGCAGGGAGTCGCATTGTGTGTAGTTTCTAGATTTATCAGAATTTTTCAAAAATTTTACCATTCCCCGATAAGTATTTTGAGATTTTCCAAGAGAAATTCCTTTTGAGATAATCTTACTTTTCGTATTTTTACCGATATGAGTCATTTTAGTTCCCGTATCTGCTTGTTGAAAGTTATTCGTAACGGCAATGGAGTAAAACTCCCCTATAGAATTATCTCCCTTTAAAATACAACTAGGATACTTCCATGTAATGGCAGATCCCGTCTCTACTTGAGTCCAAGAAATTTTGCTATTTACTCCTTTGCATAAACCTCTTTTTGTTACAAAATTATAAATTCCCCCTTTTCCGTCCTCATCTCCTGGATACCAATTTTGAACAGTTGAATATTTTATCTCCGCATTATCTAATGCTATCAATTCTACATTTGCTGCATGTAATTGATTTGTATCTCTTTTAGGTGCAGTACACCCCTCTAAATAACTCACATAACTTCCTTTTTCGGCTATAATTAAAGTTCGTTCAAACTGGCCAGTCTCTTCTGCATTAATTCTAAAATATGTAGATAGTTCTATTGGACAGTGAACATTTTCAGGTACATATACAAATGAACCATCTGTAAAAACAGCTGAATTTAAAGCAGAGAATTTATGGTCACCAGGCGGTATAACGGAACCTAAATATTTTTTTATTAATTCTGGATGATCTTGAATAGCTTCACTAATTGAACAAAAAATTATTCCTAATTTTTCTAACTCTCCCTTGTAAGTTGTAGCAACAGATACACTATCAAAAACAGCATCAACAGCAACGCCTGCTAAAACTTTTTGCTCTTGAAGTGGAATACCTAACTTCTTATAAGTTTCCAAAAGTTTGGGATCTACTTCATCAAGAGATTTTGGTTTATTTTCAAAACCCTTGGGGGCAGAAAAATAATAGATATTCTGATAGTCAATTTTAGGAAAATTAATATTAGCCCAGGTTGGATCTTGCATTGTTTTCCATTTTGCAAATGATTTCAATCGCCAATCTAACATCCACTGAGGCTCTCTTTTTTTTGCTGATATGAATTTTATAGTATCTTCATTTAGGCCTTTCTCGGACCTTTCTGATTCAATTAAAGTTTCAAAACCATATTTGTAATTTTGGTCAGCATAATCGTCAATTTGTTTTTGAGTTTGTTGTAAATTCATAAGTATCAAATAACGAAAAATAAAATAATTTCTAGTTATTTCAACAAAAAATAGGTGAATTTAGAACCTATTCTAAATTAGTTGCTTGTTTTAGTTATCCATCCACCACCCAGAACTTGCTCACCAAGATATAAAACACAAGCCTGGCCTGGAGAAGTGGTATTAATTTCCTCATCAAAGGTAAATTCTGCTGATTTTGAGTCTATATTTAATAAACCAGACGCCTCTTTTTGAGTTGATCTTATTTTTGCTGAACATATTAAATTAGTTTTTGATACCGAATCATCCAACCAATTAACTCTATCTAAGCTTATAACTGTTTTTTTTAATAAATTTTGATCTCCTAAAAAAATTTGATTATTTTTCTTGTCAATATTAACAACATAGAGAGGAAATTTTGAACCTCCAACTCCCAATCCTCTTCTTTGACCGATTGTATAATTAGCAATTCCCTTGTGCTTTCCTAAAATATTGCCCTCAGAATCTAAAAAATTTCCTTCAATATTCAATTCTGGTTTTAATTTATTAATAAGATCTCTATACGAACTAGAAGTAACAAAGCAAATATCTTGACTGTCAGGTTTATCACTAACTTCTAATTTAAAATTTTCTGCCATTTTTCTTACTTCTGATTTGAGGTAATTGCCCAATGGAAAACGCAAATAATCTAACTGATCTTTAAGAGTTGCAAAAAGGAAATAACTTTGGTCTTTAGATGCATCTTTAGCTTTAAATAATTTCACGTTTGATTTGTCCTCTAGTCGCCTTACGTAATGCCCTGTAACCAGAGTATCTGCATTCATAGCTTTTGCTTCGTTCAATAAATCTCTAAATTTAACAGTTTGATTGCACTGAATGCATGGAACGGGCGTTTGTCCATCGGCATATGTTTCAATAAAATTATCTATTACTCCTGAAAAAAATTTATCTTGGTAATCTAGAGTTATATGAGGAAAATCATGTTGCTCAGCCACTTTTTTAGCATCTTCAATATCTCTTCCTGCGCAACAAGATTTAGAACTTTTTGCCTTAGTTTGACTATATAGTTTCATTGTTATTCCAATAATGTCATATCCTTCTTTTTTAAGCATGGTAGCTGCAACGGAGCTATCGACACCTCCTGACATTGCAATGACAACCTTTGTGTCTTTATTTTGTTTGTTAAAACCAAGACTATTCATAAATAATTTTAATCTATATTTACAAATTTGCTTTAGTTCAATATTACCTTTGTTTAAATGGTAGATTTACTAATATCTGGTCCTGAAGGGAAAATAGAAGCAAAATATAGTCATAATAATGCCCATAATTCGCCAATAGTACTCATTTTACATCCTGACCCCTCTAGGGGAGGTACAATGAATACAAAAATTATTTTTCGTTTATATAAACTTTTTGTAGACAATGGTTTTTCTGCAATTAGATTTAATTTTAGAGGTGTTGGCAAAAGTGAGGGTTTGTTTGATGATGGAGAGGGAGAATTAAGCGATGCTGCCAGTATTTTGGATTGGTTACAGCAATACAATACTAATTCTAAAGTTGTTTGGGTTGCAGGTTTTTCTTTTGGGGCATGGGTTGCGATGCAACTTTTGATGAGAAGACCAGAAATTAATAACTTTATTAGTGTTTCTCCGCCAGCAAATACCCGTGATTTTAGTTTTTTAGCGCCTTGCCCTTCCACAGGTTTAATTGTTCATGGTGACAAAGATACTATAACTTCCTTTGATTCTACAAAGATCTTATCTGAGAAATTACAGAAACAAAAAAAAGTTAACATACATTTTAAAAGCATAAAAGGCGCTGATCATTTTTATGAAAACTTTACAGACCAATTTTCATCTACAATAGATAACTATATTAAAGATAGTTTAGCCAACCTAAAGTGAAATTAACCATAAATAAAACTTAATTTTTATTTTTATGACCTATAAATCAGATTTTTTAAACGAAATAGAATCTCGAGGTTTTATTTATCAATCTTCTGAGATTGAGGATCTAGACAATCTCATGTCTAAAAAAAACATTACTGCTTATATCGGCTTTGATATTACAAGCGATAGTTTACATATAGGAAGTTTAGTGCAATTAATGCTGCTTCATTGGCTTGACTACTTCGGTCATAAAACAATTGCATTAATGGGAGGGGGAACAACTCTTGTGGGGGACCCTTCAGGAAAAGATGAAAGCAGAAAAATCCTACGGCAAGAAGATATAGAGAACAATATAGCTAAAATAGAAAAAACTTTTAGCAAATTTATTAACTTAAAAGACAAAGCAAAACTAATTAATAATTATCAATGGCTTTCAAATTTAAATTATATTAATTTTTTAAGAGATATTGGAACCAAAATTACTATTAATAAAATGTTAACTTTTGAGTCCGTAAAAAACAGACTCGATAGAGAACAACCTCTTACTTTTCTGGAATTTAATTACATGCTGCTTCAAGCATATGACTATTATCATTTAAACAAAGAATATGATTGTGAATTACAACTAGGAGGTTCAGATCAATGGGGCAATATTGTAAGCGGTATTGATTTAATTCGCCGTTTAAACAATAAAAAAACATTCGCTATTACCTCGCCTCTCATAACAAACAATGATGGTTCCAAAATGGGCAAAACAGCTGATGGAGCAATATGGTTGGATGAAAATAAACTTTCTAATTATGATTTTTACCAATTTTGGAGAAATGTCAATGATGCCGATGTTCCTAAATTCCTTAATCTATTTACTAAACTGCCTCATGAAGAAATATCAAAACTCTCAAAATTAAAAGGTCAAGAAATCAACGAAGCAAAAAAAATACTTGCATTTGAAGTAACAAAAATAACAAGAGGAAAAGAACAAGCTAGAGAAGCTATGGATATTAGTGACAATATTTTTGCAAAAAATACACTTGATGATCGAATTACTTCATATAGTGTGAACTCAAAGGAACTATTAGAGTCATCTTTCTCTTTGCTTGATGCAATAGAAAAACTACAATTGGTTAAAAGTAGAAGTGAAACAAAGAGATTAATTAAATCAAATGGTATAAAAATTAATGATAAGAACTATAATCAAGATGACTGCTCTTTATCAAACTATGCCAAAGATAATGAAATTAAAATTAGTGTTGGTAAGAAAAAAATTGGTGTTATAAAAATTATATAATTATTTCAAAGTAAGTGATTTCTCTAAAAATTTATCTATATCTCCATTTAATATATCATTAACATTCGAGGACTCATGATTTGTTCGCAAATCTTTAATTAATTTATATGGATGCAATACATATGATCGAATTTGATGCCCCCAACCAATATCTTTTTTTTCACTGTGAATCTTATTTTCTTCCTCTTTTCTTTTTTGTAATTCAAGTTCATATAACCTAGATTTCAGCATTGCCATCGCATTTGATTTATTCTTATGTTGAGAACGATCATTTTGACATTGTACAACAACTTTAGTTGGGATGTGTGTTATGCGAACAGCGCTATCAGTTTTATTGACATGCTGTCCTCCTGCCCCAGAAGCTCGGTAAGTGTCAATGCGTAAATCTGTTTCATTAATGTCTATTTCAATTTTTTCATCGATTTCCGGGTAAACCCATATACTGGCGAAACTTGTATGACGTCTTTTATTACTATCAAACGGGGAAATGCGAACCAAACGATGGATTCCACTTTCACGTTTTAGCCACCCATATGTAAAATCTCCCGAAATTTTTATAGTTGATGATTTAATGCCCGCCTCTTCCCCTCTGGATTCCTGTAATAAAGATACTCTGTAAGTCTTGCTTTCAGCCCATCTTACGTACATTCTTTGTAGCATTTCGGCCCAATCCTGGCTTTCTGTTCCACCGGCACCTGCATGTATTTCGACAAAAGCATTGTTCTGATCTGCTTCTCCGTTCATTAAATTCAAGTACCTGACTTCGGTAGAATCCTTAAGCAGCTGATTGGAATCTTCAACTAATTGAATGATTGTTTGTTGATCGTTTTCATCAACAGCAAAGGCATAAAATTCTTTCAAATCGGATAATGATTGCTTGATACGGTGAAAATCAGCAATTTTTTTTTCTACAATTTTAATATTTTGAAAAAGTGTTTTAGCTTCTAAGTTTTCCCAAATATTTGGATCGTTAGTTTTTTGTTTTAATTCTAATAAGTCTTTTTCCAATTTGTCATAGTCAAACTCCCCTCCTTAGAAGATCAAAATTGAGAGTGATTTGTTCAATATTATTCTCTATATCTTCTTGTGTCATAGTTAGTTGCTTAATAAACTACCTGTTCCAGAAATGGAATTATTATTAATCGTGCCAAGATTATCTAATTTTTTTAGTCTGCTTTGATTATAAGGCTCAGTACCTATTATAAAAGGTTCAAATATTCCTTCAGAAATTTTTGAAACCAAACCCGTCTTGGGATCAATTTTGACAAAACTTATTCCTGAAGGAACTCGGAAGGGAATTTTACTTGGATTAACTTTCGCCTCTTTCATAAATTCTTTAAAAATTGGGACGGCAACAGCGGAGCCTGTTTGTTTGTAGCCCAAACTTTTTGGTTGATCAAAGCCTACATACACTCCTACTGCTAAATCTGGTGAAAAACCTACGAACCAAGCATCTTTATTTTCGTTTGTTGTCCCTGTTTTTCCTCCAAGAGGAGTATCCAATTCCTTTATTCTTCTGCCCGTCCCCCTCAAAATTACACCCTCAAGCATTGACGTAATTTGATAGGCTATTCTTGGATCTAATACTGATTGTTGATTATTAATAATGTCAGGAATGGAGTAATCAATTTCAGAATCTATTTGATTGCATGAATTGCATTTTTTAATTTCATTTATTAATATTTGTTTTCCAGTTTTATCATAAACACTCGTAATCAATGATGGATTAATTTCTTTTCCACCATTAACAATCATTGCATAAGCATTTGTTAAATCCAAAAGGGTAACCAATCCAGAACCTAGGGACATTGATAAATTATTGTTCATATTTTTTCCAATTTTAAAGTCTCTGGCAGTATCTAAAATTTTCTCCATACCTATTTTGTCGGATAATCTTATCGTCATAAGATTTCTTGATTTTTCTACCCCAGTTCTCATTGGACTTAACCCATAAAACTTATCAGTATAATTTGAAGGTTTCCATTTTGGTAAGCCGGGTCCCTGATCTACAACATAAGGCGCATCTAATATCAAAGTAGCAGGGGTATAACCCTCTTTCATTGCTGTTATATAAACAAAAGGCTTAAAAGCGGATCCAGGTTGTCTTTTAGCTTGAGTTGCCCTATTAAATTCACTTAATTCAAAACTAAATCCTCCTGATAAAGCTAAAACTTTTCCTGTATGAGGATCGATTACAACTATAGCACCATTGATTTTTGGGATTTGTCTGATAGTCAATTGATCTGCTATCAATTCTGCAAAAAATACATCTCCGATATTAAATTTTTCTTTTATTAGCCACTTATTATCATCTGAACTTAGATCAATGGTATTATGATCGCCTTTCGAATTAATTACTTCTAGTATTAATTCAGATATATTATTTATTTGATAAACAGCCCATTTATCGGGAAATGGATTTTTTATATTTTTTAATAAATCATCTTCGATTGTTGATTTTTGTATGTTTGCTAATACTCCCTTCCAACCACTTTTTTTATCTTGATTAATAAGTCCAGAAATTAAAACATGATCTGCAATTTTTTGTAATTTGGTATTTATTGAAGTTTTAACTATCAAGCCTTGTTCATACAAAGCTTGTTTTCCAAATAAGTCATAGAGTTTTTTTCGCACCTCTTCTTTAAAATAATTTGCTTCTTCAAACTGCTCTTCATATCTATCTTGTACAATAAGTGGTTTATTTTTATATTGTAAATATGCCGCAGATATATATCCATTTTCATACATCCTTTGCAAAACCCAATTTCTTCTTTCAATAGCATTTGAATACTTTGTTATAGGATTATAATTATTAGGTGCTTTTGGTAAAGCTGCTAAAAAAGCAACTTCTTCTAGGGTTAATTCATTTATTGATTTATTAAAATAATTTAAGCTTGCAGCAGCAATGCCATATGAGCCATAACCCAAGTATATATCATTTAAATATAATTCTAGTATTTGTTCTTTATTTAAAATATTTTCAATGCGGACGGCCAAAATCATTTCCTTAAATTTTCTCTCTAAACTTACTTCATTAGTAAGCAATAAATTTTTAACAACTTGTTGAGTAATGGTTGAAGCTCCTATCATTTTTTTATTCGAAAAATTATTTACAATATTTGTAAATACGGCACGAATAATGGCTAGTGGATCAATTCCTATATGTTCAAAAAATTTTTTATCTTCTGCAGAAATGAATGCATAAATCAAATTTTTAGGAATTCTATTAATTGGAACAAATATTCTCTCTTGAATAAAATACTTATCTAGAAGCAATCCATCAGAGGTAAACACCCGAGAAGTTAAACTAGGGTTATAGCTTTTTAACTCATTATAACTTGGTAATTCAGGGGAAACCTTCCATAAAAAATATATTAGCATCGAAAAACATATAAATATCAAAAAAGCCCCTAGTATTAAGAATTTTTTAAGTAAATTAAGCATTAAATTCATCAATATAATTTGTAGATTGTGAAAGAGTTAAAAATATGACATTAGGCTACTTATTCAAAAAATTGTTCAAAATAGAATTTAATAACAAAAAATAAAGAATTTTAATGCAAAATACAAAAAATATTTTTTACGGAGTTTCAATCATATGTCAAAAAGAATACTTATCGATTCATCAGATAAAGATGAAATTAGAGTCGCTGTTACTACAAATGGGAAGCTGGACGATTTTGAAATAGAAACAAGCAAAAAAAATGCCCTCAAAGGGGATGTTTATTTAGCTAAAATAACAAGAGTTGAACCATCTTTACAAGCATCTTTCGTCGATTTTGGTGTCAACAGAAATGGTTTTCTTCCTTTAACTGAAATTCACCCTGATTATTTCAAGATACCCATAGCTGATCAGGAGAAATTAAAAGAATTATCTAGTAAATTACAATTTGATGAAGAGGTTGAAGATAATAATCTAGAAATTACAGATGACAATAATAACAAATTTAATAAAGATTCATCTGAAGATGATACAATTGAAGAAAATAATAAAACAAGAAAAAGAATAGATCATAAAAAAAACTATTTAAATTTTTTTCGTAAATATAAAATCCAAGATGTTATTAAGCCAAGACAAGTAATTCTTGTTCAAATTAATAAAGAAGAAAGAGGCTTCAAGGGAGCCGCTTTGACTACTTTTTTATCCTTTGCTGGAAGATATTGCGTTTTAATGCCAAACAGCCTTAATAAAGATGGTATCTCAAGAAAAATTGGAGACTTTGAAGAAAGAAAGAAATTAAAAAAAATTTTATCAAGTATTAATATTCCAAATAAAATGTCTGTTATTGTTCGTACAGCCGGTGTTGGAAAAACTATAAAGGAAATTTCTAAAGATATCTCTTACTTAACAAATCAATGGAATAAAATTAGGGCAATTACACTCAAATCTGAAGCACCAAATTTAATTTATGAAGAAGGAAGTCTTATAAAGCGAACAATAAGAGATATGCTTACAGATGATGTTGATGAAATTATTATAGAAGGTAAAAGCGCTTATGACGCTACTAAAAAATTAACCAAAAATATTGTACCTAATCAATTAAAAAATATTAAACTTTATAAAGAAAAAAACAAATCTTTATTCAGCGAACATAACATTGAAAATCAAATAAATGAATTGTTCAGCTTAACTGTTAAGCTTAATTCTGGAGGTTCAATAGTTATCAATACTACTGAGGCTCTAGTAGCTATTGATGTCAACTCTGGAAAAAATACATCGGAACGCAATATTGAGAGTACGGCATTGAAAACTAATCTTGAAGCTGCGGTAGAAGTAGCAAGACAATTAAGACTCCGTGATTTAGGTGGACTTGTAGTGATTGACTTTATTGATATGGATGATTATCGCAATAATTTTAAAGTTGAAAAAACAATTAAAACCGCCCTTCATCAAGATAGGGCTAGAGTACAAATAGGAAGAATTAGCTTATTTGGTTTGCTCGAACTGTCAAGGCAACGTCTACGTTCAAGTTTGATAGATCGTTCTTTTGAAAAATGTCCTTATTGTAATGGTTCGGGATTAATTTTAAATACAAATTCTATATCTGAACAAATTATGAAAGTGATAAAGGAAAAAGCTATTACCAATAAGAGTGTAAAAATAAATGTTAAATGCAATTCAGCACTTGCAGAAACTTTAATTAATGAAAAACGCGAAAAAATACATCAATTGGAACAACAATATGAATGTACAGTTAATTTTAATTTTTATAATCATTATTCTCTTCATGAGCCTAATATCGAAATAGAGAAGAGTAGTATTAAATCAAAAGATGAAATAAAAGAAAAGAAAGAAACTTTAACAAAAAGTATAAAAAAAACCAAAAAAAAAGTAGTAGCTAAAAAAACAACAAAGAAAAAAGAAATCAAAATTAAATCAAACAAAAAGCAAAAAAACAAAAAAGTTCAAAATGAAAAGGAAGAAGATATTATTAACACTAATAAAGAAGAAATTGCAAAAAAAGAATTAATAAAAGAAGAAAATGAAAAATCTGGTTGGTGGTCAGAATAAATAAATGAAGAAAATATTATTAATTTTATTTTTTTTTTTGCACTGAAATTAAAGCCGCTAATATTCTTGATTATGAAACTCAATTATTTACTGAAAGCATCATCGATATTATTTGTGAAGCAAATGACTATGATAAAAAAATAAATTTTTCAATTGTCCTAGATGATAATCCTAATGCTTATATAGATATTAATAATAAACTATTTATTTCAACAGGCTTATTTAAATATGCACCTTCATATGAGGCTATAGTTGGAGTGTTAGCGCATGAAATTGGTCATTTAGCTAACTTTCACATTTCTAAAAGAATTAAATCACTTAAAAATCTACAAAATTTAAATCAATTGGCTAGTTTATCGATAATAGCTGGTTCACTAATAACTAATAATAATGACTACTTGATACAGTCATTAGTTACAAATCAAATGGGCATCCATAATTATTATCAATCCTTTAGCCGAGATCAAGAAAGGGAGGCGGATTTTTTTGCAATTATCACATTGGATAAACTTCAATTATCTCATGTTCCTCTAATAAAATTTTTAAATTTGCTAGAGAAAAATTCAAAACAAAAAGGAAATTTAGATGAATATCAAAAATTTTCATCCCACCCCTTATATGCTGAGAGATATAATATAATAGAACAAATAGCAAAAAAAAAGAAAATTTTTTTTGATAAAAAAATTAATAAAAAATTTAATTATATAAAAGCAAAATTGTTTGGATTTACTTCATTAGAATTTAATGAAATTGAAGAATATTTGAATGGTGATTATCTTAATTATGCACAATCAATAATTTTTTCAAGAAAAGGTGATTTAAAAAAATCACTACAGTTGCTAAACGACCTTTTAGAAAAAAAACAAAATTATGAGTATTTATTAGAAACAAAAGCAGATATTCTTTATTCACATGGATATTCTGATGAGTCCTTAAAATTTTATAATAAAATAATAGAATCTTATCCAAACAATCATTATGTTAATAAAAGGATATTTGATATTAAATTTACTTCAGAAAGTTTTGAAAATAAGGAATTTTTCGATAATGTTTTTGATGATTTTTCTTTTTTGATAAATATTTTTCATAATGATAAAGAATTAATAAGCAAATTTAAGCGGATTGCGGAAAAAAATAAAAAATCTGATTGGATTAATTATTTTTCGATTTATCAAATAATTTATAATGAAATAAATATAAATTATAATATTGAAGAAATAATGAAAAAAATGTTAATTCTCTTAAAAAATACAAATGATCCTATTCTGCAAACACTAATAAGAAAAGATATTAAGAAAATTAATAATGCTTAGTGGTTCACTAACATATAAAGATTATGATGATCTTTACAATAAAGGACAAATAATTAATCCATATTTTTTAAAGTCCCAAATACAACCATCAAGTGTGGATCTTACTCTTAGTGAAGAATGTTACGAAATAAATGTAAGTTTTTTAAGCCCTAAAACAAATGTTCGTGACAAATTATCTCAAATTCTTGTAAAAAAAATTGATCTCAATGAAAGATTTGTATTTGAAAAAAATAAAACATTTCTAGTAAAATTAAACGAAAGTTTGAATTTACAAGACAGCATTTTTGGATTGTGTAACCCTAAAAGTACCACAGGTCGTCTAGACATTTTTTGTCGAACAGTATTAAATAATAGTGACGAATATGAAAAAATTCCAATAAACTACCAAGGAGAAATGTTTATAGAAATAACTTCTCGCTCATTTAATTTAGAACTGCAAAAAGGTGATTCTCTTAATCAAATGCGTTTAATTTCTGTTAAACATATTTACCTTGATGATAGTGATCTTCAAAAATATCATAATGAAAATTACCTAACCTTAAATGATAAAAATATAAAAATTCAACCCAATATTTCTTGTGGCCTTAAGCTCTCAGTTGATCTATCACATAAAAATATAACTAATGCTTATGTTGCTAAACATAATGCTCCCAATCTATGTTTTCAAAAAGTCCGATTTCATAAAACTTCTGATTATTGGAATTCAATTAAAACACAAAATGGAACAATTATTATTGAAAAAAATAATTTTTATATTTTAAAATCAAAAGAAAAAATACATATACCTAAAAATATGGCAGGTGAGATGATTCCTTATGATACTGGGCTTGGCGATTTTCGTGTTCATTATGCTGGTTTTTTTGACCCTGGTTTTGGTAACTTGAATGGCTCTTTTGCGGTACTTGAAGTTAAAACAAACGAAGTTCCATTTCTTTTAGAGGATGGGCAAATAATAGCTAGAATAAAATATGAAATGCTTAACAAGGATTCCGATGTGGTATATGGTACTGATATTAATTCCAACTATCAAAATCAGAGTCTTGCATTAAGCAAACACTTTGTTTAGAATTTAAAATAATGAAAAAAATCATCCTAATTAATGGTCCAAATTTAAACCTTCTTGGTAATCGGGAAAATAATATTTATGGTAATCATTCCTTAGAAGAGATCAAAAAACAGTCAGAAGAAAAAAGTGCCGAGCTTAATCTTGAGTGTTTTTTTTGTCAGAGTAACAATGAAGGTGAACTCATTAATTTTATTCATTCAGTGGAGAAAGAATATGATGGATTAATAATTAATCCAGCTGCTTTTACTCACACTTCAGTTGCTCTTCTAGATGCACTTAGATCTATTTCAAAACCCAAAATTGAAATTCATTTGTCCAATATATACACAAGAGAAGAATATAGAAAAAAAAGCATTACATCAGAAGGAGTTGATGGATTAATATGTGGTTTTGGTTCTCTTAGTTATATTCTAGCTATAGAAGCCATTAATAATTTAATTTATACTAAATAATTATATGTCAAAAATTGATAAAACAGATCTAGAGAATATTACTTTAATAAAAAAAGAATTAAAATTAAAAAACGTAACTAGTGTAAAGATAAAAAAAGGAGATTATGAAATTGAACTTTCTTCTCAAAATCAACCACTTTCTTTAAATCCTGCTACATCTGTTGCTTCTCCGAAAAACCCTTCAACAAATACTGAAAAAATAGAAAAAAGTCCAAGTTCAGAGAATATTGTTAAATCACCAATGGTCGGGGTAGCTTATTTGTCGGTTGACCCTTCCACACCTCCCTTTGTAAAGGTTGGACAACATGTTAAGCAAGGAGAAACTTTACTGCTCATTGAAGCCATGAAAACTTTTAATGAAGTCAAGGCACCAAAGTCAGGTATCGTAAAAAAAATTATTGTTCTTAATAATCAACCTGTGGAGTTTGGTGACGATCTTCTAATATTTGAATAATGTTCAAAAAAGTACTTATCGCTAATAGAGGCGAGATTGCTCTACGTATTTTACGGGCGTGTAGAGAGCTTAATATTAAAACAGTAGCTATACACTCAGAAGCTGATGAATCTGCAATGCATGTCCGAATGGCTGATGAAAGTGTATGCGTTGGACCTGCCTCAGCACAATCAAGTTATTTGAATATTCCTGCAATTATTACTGCAGCAACAATAACTAATGTTGATGCTATACATCCAGGATACGGATTTTTAAGCGAGAATCAACGATTTGCTGAAATCATTGAAGAGCATAATGTTAAATTTATTGGCCCTAATTCCCAACACATAAAAATGATGGGGAATAAAATTTCTGCTAGGAAAATAATGAAGGATAATAATGTACCTATAGTGCCAGGATTAAATGACATCTCTGATAAAAATAAAATTAAACAATTTATTGATAGAACAGAACTGCCAATAATAATTAAGGCTGCAAGTGGTGGCGGTGGAAAAGGAATGAGAATAATTAAGGATTATAGTGAATTAGATAAATCAATTAACGCTGCAAAATTAGAAGCAAAAAAATCGTTTAATGATGATACTGTTTATATTGAAAAATTTTTAACATCTCCCAAACATATTGAAATACAAATATTATCTGATTCTCATGGCAACGTAGTAACTTTAGGTGAAAGAGATTGTTCTATTCAACGCAAACATCAAAAGCTTATTGAGGAAAGTCCGAGTACAATTTTAACACAAAAAGAACGTGATCAAATTAGTGAACTTTGTCGAAAAGCAGTTCTCTCTTTGGGTTACGAAGGTGTGGGTACATTTGAATTTCTTTATGAAAATCATAATTTTTATTTCATGGAAATGAATACGCGTTTACAAGTTGAGCATCCTGTTACCGAAATGATAACTCACACAGATTTAGTAAAACAACAAATTTTAGTCGCGTCAGGCCAAAAGTTAAATTTTTCTCAAGATGATGTAAAGATACAAGGTCACTCTATAGAATGTCGAATAAACGCCGAACATCCAGAAACATTCATTCCATCCCCTGGAACAGTAACGCAATATCATCAACCAGGAGGTTTAGGTGTTCGCGTAGATTCTGCGATTTATCAAGAATATTCAATCCCTCCCCATTATGATAGTATGATAGCGAAACTTATTACGTATGGAGATACAAGAGAAGTTTCTATCCAAAAAATGAAAGGAGCTTTAGAAGAATATGTTATAATTGGTATTGATACAAATATTCAACTACATCAAAAAATTATTAAATCAGATGAATTTATTTCTGGTAAATACGATATAAATTATATGTCGAGATTTGATTGAGAACAATATTAGATACAAAGGAACTCATTCAATTATATAAAAAAGGCTATTTTCCTATGGCAAAAAGTGCCAATAGTGTTGAAATACATTTCTTTAAACCTCAAAAAAGATTTATTATTCCTATATTTTCATTTCATTTACCTCGAAAATTATTTTCTGAATACAAAAAAAATAAATTCACATTTTGTATTAATACTCAATTTGAAACTGTTATACAAAATTGTAGCATCCCAAGAAAAATTAATAATGAAACTTGGATAAACGAAACAATCAAAGAAACTTATTTGCAATTAAATCTTGAAGGTCAAGCACACTCTATTGAGTGTTTTTATAAAAATAAACTAGTTGCTGGATTATACGGTGTACATATAGGAAGTTGTTTTTTTGGAGAAAGCATGTTCAATAATATGACCAATACAAGTAAATTAACATTACTCTACCTTATAGCTTTGCTTGCTAATAATAAATTTACTTTACTAGATTCACAATTTTACAATCCCCATCTTTTGCAATTTGGCGCTTACGAAATAAATGACGATGAATATCAGCAATATTTACATAAAGGAATAAACAAGCAAATCTCTTTCCCTCAAGAATTAAATTTTCAAAAATCAGTATCAATTTTGCAGTCTTTAAGCCAAAGATCATAAATAGGATGTTCCAAAGGAGTTGCTGCAGGACTTGAGGAAATCATCCATCCTTGATAAATAAGCTTTGAATTTTCTAAATTAATATTATCAAAAATTTTTAACAAAACAAAATCTTCTGGAATCTCTTCTGGAGGATTTGTGCTACATGCATAAATTTCTATAATTAAAGATTCAAAATGAACATTATCATTTACAGCAACTTCAAAAGTCTTAACTTTTGCTGTAATTTTATCAAGTATTTGAAATACAACAGTTTGTCCTGCAATTGGCTCTGACTTTATTGAAAATGAAAAAAATAATAATAAGATTAATAAAAGAAATCTATGGACTCCAAGACTCATAGTCACTTTTAATTGTGTCTTC
>Ga0209554_1001222_pt1 | contig 19828 bp, 8 predicted proteins | sample MarorgKNORR_S2LV_5_FD_188221 | JGI IMG/M metagenome (GOLD analysis project Ga0209554, IMG submission 188221) | Marine microbial communities from the Southern Atlantic Ocean, analyzing organic carbon cycling - Bottom_A/KNORR_S2/LV (SPAdes) (version 2) | ecosystem: Environmental > Aquatic > Marine...
GAGTATCCACTGTTCTGAATTATTTTTAGATGGATCTGTTTCAAAAGGAGATGATAAGATAGAAATACAATCAGAAGTGAGATTATCAAATGTAGTTCCTTTTAATTTGTAATTTTCATAGTGCGGTAAAATTAAATGTATTAAATCAGCATTATCTTTATATGGTCTCAGTCCACCATCAACTATATTTTTGTAAGAACAACTATCTGTTTCCCACACCCAAAAATCTTCTTCACTACCTATTAATTCTGGAGTTCCTGGATACATGATTTGAGAATAGGTATTTTCTACATACATTAAGCTAATAAATATGTAAATAAATACTATAGAAGATAAGTTTTTCAACCTTATTGTTTTACAAAATCAAACACCCAGTTACCATCCTTAAGTCCACCCGATGTTGTAAAACTAGTCCTTAGTGTGGTTTCTGTTACTGAGATGCTCATAACGACATTATCGCTTCGTAAAAGTTTATTTTTATCTCCATTAGAAAATGTCCACATTCCAGAATTTGGCCATATTTCTGCACTATCAGAATTTGAAGTAGAATAGTTTCCACCAGATTTACTTCCTCCAGAAATAGTAAGAGTCATAGTTGTAAAGACATCTACAATGGTTCCATCTTTAATAACAGAGTTTGCATCTTTTACTTTCCAGGTACCATTAAGAAGATTTCCCTGTGTGTCTAGGGGATTTATAGGAGTGGGTGTTGCACTCTCTTCTTCTCCGCCACACGACACTAGAAATAACGTAAAAAAGAATACTAATGAAAAGAATTTTCTATTCATAATTTTAAACAATTTACAATTTTTTTTTAATTTATAAATGATTGAAATAAAAAAATAGATAGTTTTAAAAGACCAATTAAACTTTATACATTAAAAAATGAAAAAATTTACTACTTTATTACTTCTATTTCTTTCAATTGCTGCACTTGCTTTTTCGCAAAAACAAAAAAAAGAAAAAACTCATCCATTAGACGATATCAGTTTAAATGGTTTAAAATGGCGCAGTGTAGGTCCAGCTTTAACTTCTGGTAGAATTTCAGATATTGCTGTAAATCCTAATAATTTTTTCGAATATTATGTTGCTACATCTTCTGGTGGTGTATGGAAAACTACTAATTCTGGATTACATTATGAACCAATATTTGACAATGAGAATTCTTATTCTACTGGTTGTGTTACTATAGATCCTAACAATTCAAGCGTTATTTGGATAGGAACAGGAGAAAACAATAATCAACGCTCTGTAAGTTATGGTGATGGAGTATATAAATCAACGGATGCTGGTAAATCATGGTCAAACATGGGATTGAAGAGCTCAGAGCATATAGGTAAAATCATTGTCCATCCTAAAAATTCAAATATAATATATGTTGCTGCTGTTGGTCCGCTATGGAGTAAAGGTGGTGATAGAGGATTATACAAAAGTGAAGATGGTGGTAAAACTTGGAATAATGTATTAAATATAGACGAACATACAGGTGTAAGTGACATAGTAATGGATCCAAGAGATCCAGAAGTATTGTATGCTTCAACTCTACAACGTAGAAGACATGTCTATACTTATGTCGGTGGAGGACCAGGTTCAGGACTATATAAAACAACTGATGGTGGAAATTCATGGAAAAAAATTCAAAAAGGTTTACCAAAAGTAGAATTAGGTCGAATAGGTTTAGCAATATCGCCAGCTGATCCAGAAACCATTTATGCTATTGTTGAAGCAGCAAACAGAAAGGGTGGTTTTTATAAATCTACAAATAGAGGAGCTTTTTGGGAAAAACAGAGTGATCACTTTACTAGTGGTAATTATTATCAAAAAATTATTGCTGATCCAGTAGATGTAAACACAGTGTATTGTATGGAAACTTGGATGACCGTTACTCATGATGGTGGTAAGACATTTAAAAATGTAGGTGAAGATTTTAAACATGTTGACAATCATTCTATATGGATTAATCCGAATAATAATAAGCATTTGCTTGTAGGCTGCGATGGAGGTATATACGAAACATTTGATGCTGCAAAAAATTGGGATTTTAAAGAGAATCTTCCCATCACACAGTTTTATAAAGTAGCTTTAGATAATGACTTTCCTTTTTACAACATATATGGAGGTACACAAGATAATTTTAGTTTAGGAGGTCCTTCTAGAGTAAATACTGCACACGGAATTACTAATCAAGATTGGTTTATTACTCATGGAGGTGATGGTTTTGAATCACAAATAGATCAAGAAAATCCAAACATTGTTTACGCACAATCACAATACGGATGGTTGGTTAGATACGATAAAAAAAGTGGTGAAGAAGTTGGTATTAAACCTAAAGCAGGTAAAGGAGAAGTAGATTATAAATGGAATTGGGATGCACCATTAGCTGTAAGCAAACATAAAAGTGGAAGATTATATTTTTCTGCAAATAAAGTATTTAGATCTGATGATTACGGAAATAGTTGGAAAGTAATTAGCGATGATTTATCTAGAAAAATAGATAGAAATACACTTAAAGTTTACGATAGAGTGTTAAGTATAGATGCAATTGCTAAAAATGGTTCTACTTCACCTTATGGAACTATAGTTTCTTTCTCTGAATCCCCTATTGATGCTAATTTATTAGTTATAGGTACAGATGATGGATTAATTCAAATATCTGAAGATGGTGGCAATAATTGGCGTAAAATTGACAATATACCCGGAGCCCCAAAACAATCATACGTGAACAGTGTGTATTTATCTCAGCATAATTTTAATGTGATTTATATTGCTTTTAATCATCATAAGTATGGAGATTTTAAGCCTTATATTTTTAAATCTGATGACAGAGGAAATACTTGGAAATCTATCGCTAACAACCTACCAATACGTGGTAGTGTTTATTCAATAGAAGAAGATCATATTGATAAAAACCTTATTTTTTGTGGTACAGAATTTGGTGTGTTTTTCTCTCCAAACAGAGGCGAAAGATGGAAAGCTTTAAAGAATGGATTACCAACAATAGCCGTTAGAGATATTGCCATCCAAAAACGTGAAAATGACTTAGTATTAGGTACATTTGGAAGAGGATTTTATGTCTTAGATGACTATTCAGCATTAAGAAATATTGAAAACGCTAAACCAATTGCTAAAGCATCAATCTATCCAATTAGAGAAGCATTGATGTGGGAAAAAAGTATGCCATTAGGATTACCAGGAAAAGCTTTTCAAGGTGATAATTATTATACAGCTACTAATCTTGATCCAGAAGCTATCATTACATATTACTATGATGAGAGTTATAAATCTCTAAAAGAGAAACGTCAAAAAAAGGAAAAAGAACTAATAAAGTCAGAGAGTGACACTCCATATCCAAGTTATAGTTCCTTATATTCAGAGTCAAATGAGGAAGAACCTCAACTAGTGTTTACAATAAAAGATGCTTCTGAAAACGTAGTTAAAAAAGTATTCAAAAAACCTTCAAAAGGATTACAACGCTTTCATTGGAATTTAAGATACGAGGAAAAAAATCCTATTAATTTAGATAGCTCATCATTCTATAATCCTTTTGCTAGAGTACCTGAAGGAACACTTGTAAATCCAGGTACTTTTACTATTGAATTAGGTTATTATCATAAAGGTGTCTTAACTAGTTTGGTTTTACCTACTTCTTTTACTGTAAAAGCATTGGATAATACGGTTATGCCATCAGAAGATAGAGCTTCTAAAGTAGCGTTCCAGAGGAAAGTTTCCACTCTTCAAGGAGAAATTCAAACTAGTCAACGTATGCTTTCTGAGGCAGAAAATAAAATTAAATACATTAAAGAAGCTATAAAATTAGTAGAGCAACCTATTGATGTTTTATCTAACTCAGTAAGAAATATTGAGTTAAAAATAAAAGAGATTAGTATAAAACTAAATGGAGATCCTTTAAAGAATCGTTTAGATATTCAGCAATTACCAACTCCTTCAAATCGAGTGAGAATTATAGTAAGTGAGCAAAAGTATTCTACAGCCTCACCAACACAAACTCATTTAGAAAGTTTTGATATTGCTAAAGAAGAATTTGGTCCAATAAATGAACAAATTACTGCTTTATTAAAAGTAGATATTAAAGAATTAGAAGAAAAATTAAAGGCTATTGGTGCTCCTTATACACCTGGACGTTTAGAAATTAATCACTGGAAGTGATTATATAAATAATCATAAATTTTAAAAGTGAGGAATTCAATCTTGCTCTTTTGTACATTATGTTTTAGTACATTATGTATTGCTCAAAAAGTAAATAGCGATTACCTTCTACACATTCACAAAACTTCTACACCAATTATTGTTGATGGATTAATTGAGGAATCAGCTTGGGAAGAAGCTGATGTAGCCAAAAACTTTCATATGATTGTTCCTTTAGATAATCGTCCTGCCAATCAGCATTCTGAAGCACGAATGACTTTTGATGATAAATATTTTTATTTTGCAGTAATTTTTTATAACAATAAAACAAAAGGACCCTATAATGTAGAATCATTTCGTAGAGATTTTAGTTTTGTAAAAAACGATAACTTACTTATAGCAATTGATCCATTTAACAACCTCACAACTGGGTTTTCATTTGGCTTGAATGCTTTTGGTGCTCAATGGGATGGAACTATGTTCAATGGAGGAAAAGTTGACTTAAGCTGGGACACCAAATGGTTTTCAGAAGTTGTTTTTGATGAAGAAAAATGGGTATGTGAAATAGCCATACCTTTTTCATCAATAAGATACAAAAAGGGAGAAACTCAATGGGGAATAAATTTTGGACGCTTAGATCTAAAAGCTAGCGAAAAATCAAGTTGGGCTCCAGTTCCTAGACAATTTCCATCGGTAAGTTTAGCTTACACAGGTTCAATTATTTGGGATTCACCACCCCCTTCTCAAACAAAAAATTTTTCACTCATCCCCTATACGTACACTCGGATAAACAAAAACCATTTAATGGAGTATAGCTCTGATTTTAATGTAGGTGGTGACATTAAATTAGGGCTAAGTTCTTCTCTGAATTTAGACATTACTATAAACCCTGATTTTTCACAAGTTGATGTAGATCAAGAAGTAACTAATTTAGATCGTTTTGAACTTTTTTATCCTGAAAAACGTCAATTTTTTCTTGAAAATGCTGATCTATTTGCCAATTTTGGATACGATAATATTCGTCCTTTCTTTTCTAGAAGAATTGGATTAGGTGTTCCTATTGATGGGGGAGTTCGACTCAGTGGTAATATTAATGAAAACCTAAGATTAGGAGTTATGGATATTCAAACTAAAGCCTTAGATAACGATGGAATTCCTAAAGAGAATTTTTCAGTTCTATCACTTCAACGAAAAATTATGGCTCGTTCTAATATAGGTCTAATACTTATAAACAAACAAGGTTTAAAAATAAACGAAGACAAACACCCTAATATAAATAGGTATAACAGAACTCTGGGAATTGAATATAATTATGCATCTTCTAACAACCTCTGGAATGCTAAAACATTCTATATTAAATCTTTTAATCCAAATCAGAATTCCAATGCAAGTACTATTGCTTCACATCTAGAATACAAGTCCACACATTGGTACTCAAAAATTCAACAAGAATTTGTAGGAAAAGGATTTAATGCTGAAGTGGGTTATATACCCCGTAAAGACTATTTTAAAATCAGTGGTCTTCTAGGCTATTTGTTTTATTTAAAAAAGGAAGTAAAACTCATATCACATGGTCCTAGTTATTATCAAGAACAATATTTTAATGCATTAGAAAATAATACTGATATTTTAGGAAGATTTAATTATGAGTTTAATTTTAATAATCGTTCCAAGTTTAAATTCATCTTCAACCATCTGTTTGTGAAATTATTAAATGATTTTGATCCTACTCAAGAAAAAATTTCTTATTTAGAAGCTTTAAGTGAACATAAATGGAATACTGTAGGAATTGAATACTCTAGTAAACCTCAAAGTCTATTTACTTTTAATTTTAAAGCAAATAAAGGGGGATTTTACAATGAGGGTACCTCCCATGAAGTATTTACAGAAATTGGTTATAGAATCCAGCCTTATTTAAGTTTAAATGGAATTATAAATTATACACATATTTATTTAGGTGATCCATGGAATGTACGTAATTATTGGTTAATTGGATCTAAAACAGATATCACTTTTAATCGTTCACTTTTTTTTACAAATACATTTCAATATAATCAACAAAATAAATTATTAAGTTTTAATTCTAGATTTCAATGGAGATATAAACCTACATCAGATCTATTTATTGTATTTAATAGTCAAGACAAATACTTTATTGACAAAAAAAGTTGGAGCCTAACTTTTAAAATTAGTTATTGGTTAAGTAAATAATAAATACTCTGCTATTTAAACTTTACTATTTTAATATTAACATGGGACGATTACACTAAGTCCTTTTTGTAAAATAGAAACTACAAGTTTATTTGTTTTTTTCTCTACAAAATCGCCATCAATTTGGTAAATAAAATTCTTGTCTTGAGAATGGAGAGTTACATAGTTAATTTTAGATCTCTTAACTTTATTAATTTTAGGATAATATCTAAAAAAAGTCATAATAAGAAAAAGAAAAATTTTTAACCAGCTCATTTTTTCAACTACAATAAGATCTAATTTTCCATCAAATATTGAAGCATTTGGTGAAATAGATATATTATAACCCAATAAATTAGTGTTAGAAATAAGAAGCAAAAATGGTTTTGAAGTTTGATTTAGTCCCTCTCCATCTATCTTAGTTTCTAAATATCTAAAATCAAACAATGAAACAAGAAACGCTCTAACATATCCTATAATTCCTCTTTGATTATAATAATTATAATTTCTCATAAAAAAAGCATCAAAAGATACACCAGTGTTACAAAAAAAATAATCATCATTAATTTTTCCTACATCAATCTTTTTTATACTTTTTTCCTTTATAATTTTTAATGCCTCTAAAATATTATTGGGAATATTTAAATACCTCGCTAAACCATTTCCAGATCCCATTGGAACAATACCAAAAATTATAGAACTAAAAACAACATTTCTTGCAACCTCATTTATTGTTCCGTCTCCACCACAAGCCACTATAACATTTACCTTTTCTTTTATAGACTCTTTCGTTAATTCAACAGCATGTCCTTTATACTTAGAATGTTTTATAAAAAAATTATACTTTCTTCTATCAGAAAATAATATTTTAATATTTTTTTCAAGTACCCTTAATTTTCTGGATGAAATAGAATGAACAATAAAATGAGTTGAAAACATTTTTTATTTTACTTTTTTAAATTTTTATTCAATACTTTAAATTTATCGAAATTTTTTGCCTCATATATTTTTGATAAGAGTGCGGTATTGTGGTTTCAACAGTATAAATGTTACCTTTTTTATTTACAATATTTCCATTAGTGATTTTTTTTATTTTAACATGTGACATTACCTTAAATTGGTAGGTCTCATTTGGTAGACCTTCAATGAATATTTCGAAATTTTTATCAGATAATTGCTGTTGTACAACTTTTGCCCCCTTGTTAGTACTGCCGGGTTCAGGCATATTTACAATTGGAATGACACCTATGCCATTCCGATGAATAATCTTGACTATTGTTCTACCATTTATAACCAATCCATCAATTACTAAATTTACACTTTCAGCATTATCAAGTACTGTATACTTTACACTTTCTCCATTAACCATGACTTTTTTTATAGTGGTACTAAGTGGTAAAGATGGTGACAGACGCATAATACTTCCATTTTCAAGTGCTTCTTGGAACTGAAAAGTAGTTGAAGTTGCCGTCCTTGACATCTTGAAATTAACTTTATGGTTGCCAAAAATAATATTATCCACTTTTACTTCTTTCCAATGCCATGGAAAGCGAGGAGATAAAGAAATTTGATTGGATAATGCATCTGGACTTATTCCTAACATCCCTTCAATAATAGGTTGCAAAACCATTGATTCTGACCACCCCTGTTGACTACATACTCCAGCGGGGCTAAATATTTCACCATTGAGAGTTTCTTCGATACTTCCTAAATTCCAATAACGATACATTAATAAATTATTCATAATATGACTATATCCACTCACGTAGTTTCCAGTTTTATACTCGGCCAAAGATGCCCAACCAGCAAACAATGGCCAAACCATACCAGAATGATATGACTTAGGGTTAAAACCTTTACTACTCTCAGGTAAAATTCTAACGCCCCAATCCGATGAATATAAATTGCTTGCATAAGATGATGCTGTTTTAAATGCTTTTACAGGATCAATGATAGCATCGAAATAAATTGGAACTCCGGACAATACAGTTTCTTCATTCATATATGAACCATCAATCATTTTGCCATTATAGAAATACTGCCCTTCCTTATTCCAAAAATCTTCATCAATAATTTTTCGCACTTTTTGTGCATTTTTATGATATAAATCTGATAATCCATCATTGTTTAAACTGCTCGCAATATAGGAAGCAGCATCCAAAGCAGCAGCCCAACAACCAGCAAGGTAAATTTCGGTATGGGTTCCAAACATTGAACCCCCTTCTATCCAACCATGTCCAACGTTAGTTATTTCAATTAAACCATCGTTATCGGTATCTGTGCTGTAACAAAAATCCATTGCCCCTTTAATAGAGGGCCAAATCTTTCTAATGTAGTCAATATCTCCCGAATACTTCAAATAATGAGCTGCCAATACAACATACAGAGGAGACGAATCCGAAGCATCATAATGAACAACACCACTCGTTGTAAGCTCATGGTAAATCTTACCGTTTAAACTTTGAAAATTGGTAAATACATCTAAAATTTTTTTCACCATTTTATGTCCACCATAAGCATTAACTGCAAGACCTGTCCATTGTGCATCCCGACCAAAATACCAGGCATACCCAGGGCGTCCACTAATCCTATGTCCACCATCCCATCCTTGTAACGTAGTACCGAATCCAGCCACCATGGATGTTCCTATATCTGGAGTTTCTTGAAAAAACTGATCCGAACGTACCATTGCCCACCTATACCCCTCATTGAATTGATGATCAGGGGTTGTTAACATCAGACTATTGTCAAGCAGATCTTTATAATATTCGGATGATTTCATAAAAAGTTGATTGAAATTATTAGATTCTGACTTATAGATTTCTATAGTTTTCTCAATGCCATCATCCCCTGCTACCATATAAGCACTAAATTTTCCTTTGACATCTTTGGCATCAAAACAAAAAAGTCCGCTAACCTGTTTTAAATCTGTTTTAATTCCAATAGGACTTCCATTATTTAAATTGAATCCATCATATTGTCCCAATTTAAATATTTCAGGTTTACTACTGAAGCCCATAATGTTTACCAGTTTTTCGGATTGTCCAGAGCTGACAGCAGCGTTCATTTCTGGTACCCATTTGTAAGAAATCGAAGAAGTTACTTTTTCTGAATAGGGCCACATGTAACGGAAATTAGAGGTATATTTCATAAATATTTTTAATACCTCTTCGCCTTCCCATTCGTAATGTACAATACCCACTGGTTTGTCCAAGGAGATCGTAGTTATTTCTTTTAGAAACGTTCCCCCTACTTCATATTCTCTAATAAGTAACTCGGGAGATGATGTGATTGATGGTGTTAAATTTTTTAACCAAAGTACAACATCCAAATTCTTCAACAATACCCCTGTTTCTACATCTTTAAAAGACATGAAAGGACTTGTCCAAACTTCATCAATCCCACCTTTTTGTTTGCCTATAACTACCATTCGTCGTCCCGACATTATGACAACGTTATTGGTTGCTTCTTGTTTCTTTAAATTAATTGTAAATTCTGGCAAGATCCATTTAGATGCTTGAGAAACATCGATGTTTGAAAAATTTTGTTTAAGTATCGTGACTTTTTGAGGAGAATAGTTCCAATAGTTTGGTTCAATATTTTTGACATTTCCTGCCATATATTTAAATATATTGGAATAAAAGCGATGCAGTTCGTGAGTGTTGTAATTTTCCTTGGAAAAATAAGAAAAAGCTCCTACAGTAATTATTTTACCTTTTCCCCATTGGTATTCCAATACCAATTTATTGTTTTCATGAAACGTAATATAGGTCCATTCAACACCGATTACTTTTGAAATAGTTGTGTCAGGTAGACGATCATCAAAAAAACCAATTTTAAGAACTGTATGATCTTCTTTACTTTTCCATGGGTAAACTCCACCATGCAGTCCTTCAAAAATAGGATGGGATTTAAAAGAATGAAATCCCAAAGGTCTACCAAATCCATTATCTGATATTGAATCCTTTTTGATTTCAAGGGGATTTTTTTCAATGCCCCAGTCATTCAGCAATCTTACTGCCTCCATGGAAAGAATGAGATTACCACCATTCTCAACAAACTTTTTTATAAGTTCTCCAACGTTATTTTTTTTATATTCTCCATAATTTCCAGAAAGTTGATGTATCCAAATATGAGTCAGATCAAGTGATTCTAACTGTCCGTTCATTAATAAACTATTATTGATTTTCACACTTTCAAGTTTTTCTTGGCTTACTAAAAATTTCTGAATAGCTTTTGATTCCTCTTCATATAATCCCTCTACCATCAACCCTATTTTATGGGATGTTATTTCGGGTGACTGTGCTATGCACACTATACTTTTCAAACAGCACATTAACAACATCAGGTATATTATTTTTTTCATTTTTTCTAGTACTCTCTTTATGAATTAGTTTTTATAGTTTTAAAATAATGTAATTTATATAGCAATTGATAAATGGAAAGAATGAATTAACAATCAATTCTATTATTTTTTTATAAAAGGGATCCAAACAATCATAGAACTATTTTCACGATTATTCCAAGCATAATAGGGAATCATTTTTAAAAATGTTTCTTCTATTTTATTATTTAATTTTTTTGCTGGAAATATTATACTCACAACATTTTTAAGAATTCCAGTATTTATTTTTTTTATTTTTATCTTATTATTATCAACCATATCTTCTATATAAAACTCTTGAACTGGGCCATAATTATCAATACCTTCAGCAACATATACTAGAGGTCCCCTTGTAATTGCTACCCTATTTTTATTTTCCTTCACTTTGTTGATTGTTTTGTTTAGTCTTACATTCATTGGAAGATCTAGTATCACCTTATCTCCTACATTCCATGTTCTATCAATTGTAACAAAACCATTTTCGGTTTTTGCATTTATTTGTACTCCATTTATCGATAGCTGCCATTTTTCATAATTTTTATTCTCATAACTATATAATTCGCCTGGCACAAATTGCTTTGAATTTGCCCAGCTTGGAATTCTAAGTTTTAATTTAAATTTTTGACTAGAATTAGGAGAAATCGTTAAATCAACTTTGCCATCAAATGGATATTCAGATTTTTGTTTTATCCTCACTATTCCAGATTCTAATTTTATTTTACTAGAATTACTTCCATAAAAAGTTAAATATATTTCATCACCAGAAAATGAATACATCATTCCAGAAACTTGTGGTATTAACCTTGCTATGTTTGATGGACAACATGCCGTATTAAACCATGCTGATCTACCTGCCTTTCCATGATTAAATTCTGTAGTTCCGTCAGCTTCAAGGGGATTAACATAAAAAAACTTATTACCTTCAATATTAACTCCCGCTAAAGAATTATTTAAAAGTGAAATTTCAGCTACATCCATATACCTAGCATCTTTAGTTAGTAAAAACATTCTGAAATTAAAAAAAACATTTCCTACTGCTGCACAAGTTTCATTATAGGCTTCTTTATTTGGTAAAACATAATCAGGTCCAAATCCTTCAATACCTTGAACTGCTCCTAAACCACCTGTTATACTCATTTTTTTATCAACAATATCATTCCATATACTTTTGAGTGCTTTATCGTAATCACTGATTCCAAAAAGACCTCCCACATCAGCCATACCAGAATATAAATAAGTAGCCCTAACTGCATGGCCTACTGCTTTCCTTTGTTCAGTCACTGGTAAATGCTGCTGTGCATATATTGGAGAATTATATCGTTCTCCATTAGGTATAAATGTTTTTCCTCGAATATCTAAAAATTTCTTAGCCATATTTAAATACATTTCATTGCCCGTAATTCTATATAGTTTTGTTAATGCTAGCTCTAATTCTTGATGACCTGGAGCTTGATTAACTGGTTTTCCATTATTATAATTTGGATCTCCCTCAAAAAAAACTTTATTAATGTGCTGGGCACTTTTTTCAGCAACTTTTAACCATTTATCTTTTCCTGTAGCTTGATAATATGCAATAGCACCTTCATACATATGACCCATGTTATACAATTCGTGACTATGGATAACATTTGAGTAAGGTTTATCCCCCATCATCCAAACCATAGTATTTTTAGCAAGATCAACTTCATTTGGCTTTGTGTCAAAAATTGTAGGATCTTTAATTTTATTTGATATACCATTTGACACTCCAGTTATATGACCTACATATAAGTATCCATCTTTTTTTTGAGCACTACTTATTAAATCAATAATATCATCCATACGTTTTTCTAGACCTGGATTTTCTTCTAAAAACAATAAGTAAGCAGCACCTTCCATTACTTTATAAAGATCTGATGATTGGTATGCATGTGGTTCTGGTAAATTATCATTTATACCAGATAAAAAATTTCCAGTTTGCCTCAATGCAATTTGCGCGTTTATGGTTTTATCTAATGCAAATGGAACGAGTGTTTCTACTTGAGTAATTAACCTAGGTTTCCAAAATTTATCTTCAAGAATCACTTCATTAAAAGGAACTGGAATTAGACCATATGCTGAATAATTATAACTAGCGATATTATTTTTATTTTGAGAAAACATGGTAAAGTGAACCAACAAAAAAATCAATAATTGTATTTTTTTCATGTATTCAATCTACTACTATCCTAGAATAATTCAAAAGGCCAGGTTAATTAGTGAGAAGTTTGTTTAATATATAGAGAGATGAATAAATAATTATTCTATAATAATCATATTAACGCCTTTTTCATTTAAGGTATTAATCACATCTTTTAACCTTTCGTTTTTTAATGTTTCAAATTGCACTCCTACATCTTTTAATCTTTGACTTAGTAATTCATATACTTCATAATAAGAATCTGAAGGTCTAAAATCTGCGTTTGGAACATTTCCTCCAAGATAAGCTAATTTTCCACCAATCATCTTTTCAAACCGTACATCATCCTGTCCTGTCCCTGTTTCTTTAAGTTGAATCAGTTTTTTTTCTAAATTCAAAAAATCAGATTCTAGACTGTCAACCAATGATATTAATTCTTCTTTTTGATTAGTATTTGAAAGCATAAATTTTAAATCTAATAGCTGCCTCCTAACAATTTCTATAGAATTTATATAGTTAGCAGTTACATTTATATCATCATATATTTTTTTTATCAAATCATGTTGAAGTGTTATATCTTCAATGGTTCCTTCAGAATGAGGATCTTTTATAACTTCTAATTTCTTAGTCATTACATTATCACCCAATTTTAAATGTACATTATATGTTCCTGGAGGTGACATTATTGATAACTTAAACGGAACTTTTCTCTCTCTATTTTTATCCAGAGATACCCATTCAGCATATAAAGGCTTTGTCCTTAATATAATTTCATCAGTACTTTCCCCTTGAAAATCCCACCACACTCTGTTAATTCCTTTTACTCCGTCTTCCTTAATAGTTTTTATAGTATCGTTATCAAAATTTGTTATAATGATTTCTACTTCTTTTTGTTCTTCTTTTAACCAGTAATTAATCGATGCTCCACTTGGAGGATCAGAGCCTGTCGATGCTTCAGGAAACATTTGAAGGCTGCTTGTTACGTTATGAAATCTATAAGATGGTTTTATATTAAATAGATGCATGTCTTTTTCTATTATGCTTTTATTCATTTGCTGGAAAGGTGAAATATCATCTAATATCCATATTCCTCTACCATAAGTTCCAAGAACAAGATCATTAAAGTGTTCTTGAATATCTATCCAATACATAGGAGTATGAGGTAAATTAGACATCATTTCTTGCCAATTTTTCCCATCATCAAAAGACAAGTATAATGTGTTTTCTGTTCCAAGGTATAAGAGTCCTTTTTTAACTGGATCTTCTTTCACACACCTTGTATAGCTTAGATTTCCTTCTTTAATACCACTAGTAATTTTCTTCCAAGATTTTCCAAAATTTTCTGTTTTATATACATAAGGATCAAAGTTTCCAACTTGATGGAATTCTATTGTAAGATAAGCTTTACCAGCACTCCACTTTGAAGCTTCAATATTCCTAACAACTCCAAGTTTGGGAAGATTAGGAATGTTTTTAGTAACATTATTCCATGTCTTTCCATTATCTTGACTGATATGAACGAGACCATCATTAGTTCCAGCCCACAATACGCCTTTTTGCACAGGGGACTCATCAAAAGCATAAATAACATTAGCATATTCAACAGCAATATTATCTCCTGTAAGACCTCCAGAAAATCCTTGCATCTTCTCATCATCTAAGGTTAAATCAGGACTTACTACATCCCATGACTGACCATCATTTGTTGTTTTATGAACATATTGGCTTGTCACATAAATAGTTTTATTGTCGTGTGGAGAAATCAAAAGAGGAAATGTCCACTGGAATCTGTACTTTAATAATGATGCGTGGCTTCCAGCAGTAAATTCTGGCCATACCTCTAGTTGTCTAAACTGCTTAGTTTTCTCGTCATATCTAGTAACAATTCCTCCAAGGGGTCCAAATCCTGATGCGCTAGACCATATAATATCTGGATTTTTAGGGTCTGCAGTTGCAAAACCACTCTCACCACCTCCAACAGCTCTCCACATACCTGACTGTATCATTCCAGGACCAAACCAGTTTCCTGTCCTACTTCTACTAGGTCCCTTCATCGATGGACCATCTTGCCTATTAGTTAATACATTATAAGGTACGTTATTATCAGTAGTTACATGATAAAGTTGAGCTACAGGTAAAAATGTCCTTAACCATGATTTTCCTCTATTTTGAGAAATTGAAATTCCTCCATCACCAGCCACTGCCATCCTATCTCCATTAGTAGGATCAATCCACATTTCATGATGATCCCAGTTAGGGGAAGATAATTGTGAGCGATTTTCTAAAGAGACACCACCATCAATACTAGAAAAGAATCTATAGCTAATAAAATAGACTTCATTAGCGTTATCTGGCGAAGCTGCAATTCTAGTGTAGTAAGCTTGCCTAGAACCTAATTCTCTATTAGAATTTATAAGTTTAAAAGTTTTACCATTATCTTCAGATCTCCACAATTCTCCAGATTCTGTTTCTTTCCCATTATAAGGGATGCCATCTCCTGTTTCAATAAGAGCGTATAATCTATCAGGTGAAGCTGGAGTCATAGCAAGCGCTATTTTACCAACATCTTTTTTAGGTAATCCATTGTCTTTAAGTCTATTCCATGATAATCCCCCATCAATAGACTTAAAAATACCACTTCCTGGTCCTCCGCTTACCCTTATCCATGTTTTAAGTTCTAATTGCCAGGCACCTGCGAATAAAACCCTTGAATTATTAGGATCCATAACAATATCGGATATTCCAGTATTATCATCTATATACAAAGTATGTTTCCATGTGACACCCCCATTATCACTCATATACACTCCTCTCTCTTTTTGCGGAGAATAAGCATGACCTAAAGCACCTACATATACAAGGTTAGGATTATCTGGATGAACAATGATTCTACTAACCCTTCCTGAATTTTTTAAACCTAAATGTTCCCATGTCTCACCACCATCTTCAGACTTATATACACCATTACCGATTGACACATTAGATCTAATTGAACTCTCACCTGTGCCTACATATATAGTCATTGGATCAGATGGTGCAACAGCAATAGCACCTATAGAATGAACTTCCTGACCATCAAATATAGGTTTCCAGTTCAATCCACCATCAATAGTCTTCCACACACCACCAGAAGCTGCCCCTACATAGTATATTAAAGGTTCATTAGAAACTCCTGCAACTGATGTTAATCTATTACCTATTGGACCGATATGTCTAAACTGCATATCCTTGATCATATCATTATCTATTTTCTGTGCTATAGATAACAATGGAATAAAAAGAGAAATTAAGAAGCAGCGATATATTTTAATTAGATTCTTCATGGCTTAATAATTTATATTTAAGATGAATGTATATTGTAAAATCTAATTTACAAATATTCTTTTTCTTTACAACCCTATATAATTATTAAAAAATTATAAAAAATGATAATCTACTTACCCAATAAATCCTTATTAGGTTATACATAGGTTAGCTAAATTATTATCGAATTAATTAATATGTTTACTATGTATTTCTTTTCTAACTTCTATCCTAATTTCTTTCTTACCACCCTTTGAAGTACTATCAATTTTAATGGTCATATTTGGATCTCCTTCAGCTTCTTTAATTAGCTTGTCAATATCCATTTCTATCTTGTCAATATCCATTTCACTATTAATGTTAACATCTATTGTACTTTCACCATTTTTAAATTTCTTTATAACAATGTGTTCATTTTTTCCATCACCCTTTAAAATATGTCCCATATTACCAATTCCCTTAATACCATCACTTACAAAAAACCCACCCATAGGTTTATGTCCTTTAAGGCTATTTCCTACTAGATATCCTAGCACGAAAAAAATAGTTGAGAAAAGAAATATTGATTTCCAGTTTTTATTTATTGAATCCATATAATTATTATTTAGTTAAACTTAATTTTATCATTCTTATTTATTATTACATAATTTTTTATATTAACTTTTATCAAAAAGTTAACCACTTATAAAATCTTCATAAGATTTTAAATTTAGATCTTCAACTTTCACTTTTTTCTTTAATTTATCAAAACTCTTAAAAGCTGTTTGAAACATATCTTTAACTAAATGTAAATTTTCAAGTTCCGTAGGAGAAGGCCTGTCATAACTCGATGCAATTTTACTATATAGATCAGCCATTTTTTCTCTCAGTTGCCGTTTAGCAGCCCCTACATAATTATCTCCAGTTGTAATTACAAGCGTTTCTTTTAACTCATTTAATTTAGACTTTGTTTTGCTATCAGTGTTTTCATCTAATAAAATAACATCTAATTGGTAAACTAAATAAGCTAGTTCTTGCGTCATATTATATAATTTCATTATTGTTTGATGCTGTAAATTTCTATCCTCAGAGCTCAAACCAGAAGCATCATCATAAATTACATTAAATTCATTTTCAAAAACATCTTTCCCTTTTTTAATAACTGCTTTATACCTCCCAGCAGCTACTCTAGGAGAAGTAAATCCTCCAAAACTAAATGTTTTTCCCTTTGCAATTTTTGGTTGTTTAATAGTGTAATTCCACCTTACAATGTTTATTCCCTTCGATTTACCTGCCCCTAATTTTGAAATAACATTACCATCTAAGTCTTGAATTTCAAATGTCATTTTTCCAAAAATATGCCTTTTACTAAGAAAATATTTAATATCACAAGCAGTTGATGGATTTTCCCCAACAAATTGGGTTTCAAGACCAAAAAAACCAGAAAAACCACTTTGATCTTTCATTTTATATTCATCAGATTTAAAAAAGTGTAATTTTTTTGATAAAACATTAGAATTAATTTCTCTAAGAGGAGAAATATCATCAATTATAATTACTCCCCTTCCATGAGTTCCCATAACTAAATCATTTGTCTGTTTTTGAAGTTCTATAAAATGTACAGCGACAGATGGCATATTATTTGTGAATTTAGACCAAGATTTTCCACCATTAACAGTAACGTAAAGACCAAGTTCAGAACCTAAAAAAAGCAAATCAGGATCTACGTAATCCTCTTGAATGTTTCTGACAAATGCATTTACATCACTATTTGGAATAATATTTGTCCATGTTTTCCCTAGATCAGTTGTTTTGTATGCATAAGCTTTCATGTCACCTGATGTGTGTCCATCAAAAACCACATAAGCTGTGTTAGGATCATGAGAACTAGCTTCGATATGATAAACCCATGTATTTATTGGTACACCATCTATATTTGAGATTGTATTAGTCCAAGATTTACCTCTATTGTTTGTTACCTGAACATTTCCATCATCTGTTCCAACCCAAATTATATTTTCATCAAGAGACGATTCTGCAATAGTAAAAATAGTAGTATGATTTTCTGCTCCTGAGTTGTCAACTGACAATCCTCCAGAATCTTCTTGTTTTTGTTTTTTGGGATCGTTTGTAGTTAAATCTGGTGAAATAATTTCCCAAGTATCACCCATATCTTCCGATTTGTGCAAAAATTGACTACCAATATAAATTCTATTGGGTTGATTATTAGTCACAGTTATCGGAGTATTCCAATTAAATCTAAAATCTGGTAATCCTCTTTCTTGAAGTGGTTGTATTGTCTTAACTAATTTATTATCTACATCATATCTCCAAACACTTTCTGCACCTTGCATTTCTGAATAAATAATATTTTTAGTAGGATGCCTTAATACTCTAAAACCATCTCCTCGACCTACTACGTTCCAATGTTTTGCTTTTATTCCACCTGGTGCTGCAGATGGTCCATACCATGACCCATTATCTTGCAATCCACCATAAACATTATATGGGGTTTCGTTGTCTACACTTATATGATAAAATTGTGATAATGGAAGATTTTCTACAATTTCCATTGTATTTCCACCATTCCAAGATCTGTAAACTCCTCCATCAGTACCAGTGTAAATTATATCTGAATTATTTATATCAAATATTATATCATGTATGTCACTGTGCATTTGTCCTAAATCCTTAAAAGTTTCACCCCCATCTCTTGAAATAGAACCATTTAATCCTCCTTTTACAATAACATTTTCATCTTTTGGGTCAACAGATATTCTTGAAAAATAAAATGGTCTAACTGTTATTCCAAAGTCATTATTCATTTGTTTCCAAGTATCTCCACCATCAATGCTTTTATACAGCCCTTTATGTTCATCTTTTTCTGCCTCAATAACCGTATATAAAACTTCGGGATTAGAATTAGCAACAGCTATAGCCAGTCTACCTAGCTTACCTTCTGGAAACCCATTATGGATTTTTTTCCAATTTTTGCCTCCATCTTCTGATTTATATAGTGCACTATTTTCTCCACCAGAATTAAAAGACCATCCAGTTCTTCTAAATTCCCACATAGATGCATAAATAATATTAGGATTCTTTGGATCAATTACGAGATCAGCACATCCAGTAGATTCATTTATATATAATATTTTATTCCAAGAAATTCCACCATCATCAGACTTATAAACTCCTCTTTCTTTACTATCAGACCATAGTGCTCCTAAAACTCCAACGATTATTTCATCAGAATTTTTGGGATTTACTATAATATTTGCAATTCTTTCTGAATTTTCAAAGCCAATTTTATTCCATGAATTTCCTCCATCTATAGACTTATACAAACCATCTCCTATAGATACGCTATTTCTTGGCCAAGTTTCACCAGTTCCAACATATACTGTATTATCTGGATCATTAGGGTCGACTTCTATTGCTCCAATAGATTGACAATATTTATCAAATATTGGATTAAAAGTTGTACCTGCATTATTTGATTTCCATACACCACCTCCAGCAGCACCAGCATAAATTATTTTTGAATTTGATGGGTGAATCTCCAGATCATTTATCCTACCACTCATTACTGCAGGACCAATATGTCTTGCCCTTAAATCACCAAAATAATTTTCTAATTTGATGTTTTGACTTGATTGCGCTTTTAAATT
>Ga0209554_1001224_pt1 | contig 19819 bp, 33 predicted proteins | sample MarorgKNORR_S2LV_5_FD_188221 | JGI IMG/M metagenome (GOLD analysis project Ga0209554, IMG submission 188221) | Marine microbial communities from the Southern Atlantic Ocean, analyzing organic carbon cycling - Bottom_A/KNORR_S2/LV (SPAdes) (version 2) | ecosystem: Environmental > Aquatic > Marine...
ATACATTATTTATACTTTTCTCATAGTAGACAATGATAGTTTTCTGTTGATCTACATACCTTTTCAATTCTGCCATGTTTAATGACAGATTCTCGTAGTCCGGAACACTTATGGCGAAGAAAACAAAATCTCCAAAGTCCTGTTCAAATCTTTCTCTGAATTCCTCGAAGTTATTTGTTGTTACTGCATAAAAAGTAACAGGAAATAGGTTAACACCTTGTGGGTGCCCTATTATGGGTATGTTTCGTTCTACAAATTTAGTCTGGACAGTTACCTCTGTAGGCAACAAACTACAGCTACTCAGGCTGATCAGCGACAGTAGCAGTAGAAGACTCAAAATCTTCGAATAACTTTTTTGTTGCATTATTTACTCTCGTTTCAATTAACCCTGGTTTTCTCAAAGTTAACATCGTTAAATTGTGTGTTCTTAATTTTTCCTGGAGTACATCTCCATATGATTCAGCTGCCCTTAATTTTAATCCTAATTCATCAAGGGCTATTTGAAAGCCTTTATTGTTCAATGTCAGCAACGTTATTGTTTCTTGATTAGTAGTTGATGCTATCATTAGTGCTGCGTTATTTTCTGTTAGCCTTTCTATTTTTCTTTCAGACAGCCAATAATACCCTCCAAATATTATAGCCATAACTACTGTCATTCCTATAAGTATTCTAGTTATCATTTTTTTTTACTATCCTCAACGAGTAAAAATCTTTTGAAATCGTAATATCCTCTTTCACCTTCATTTAATTTCATGCCTTCTCTTGTTGCTTTATATAGTTTCTTAGCTTGATCGTCGGCGTGGTTAGGATGTAGTCCTGCTTTAAATGATTTAAAATCATTGTTTCTGGCATGGTCTCTCATCTTACTACCACTGATTCCTTGTACACCTGCAGCATCTGGGTCTCGTTGTCCTGCTGAAAGTATGTTTATTTTCTTATAGTTGTATTCCTTTCCATTATACTTTTTAACCAATGCTTTAAATTGGTGTACTCTATCAGAACCTACAACCATTGTTGCGTGTGTATGGCCTTCCTGATTGAACTTTTTTAATTGATGTAAGAATGAAGGGTGTTCTTTTGTTGAATTTTCAAAATTTACATCTGGGTGCACATGTTTTAAAAATTCTTTTTTCTGTTCGTGGTGTAAAGGATTATCTTTGTGGTGTTGCGTATGGCTAACTACCACAACATGATTTGCACCTATCTTATCTGCATGTGACTTAACTTTATCTACGACTTTGCTATGTCCAGCAGTAGGTGGATTCATTCTTCCGTATGAAAATACTATGTGCTTATCTTCAGCCATTAACCGCAACAAGTACAATTACAGCATTTACAGCATTTGCATTTGCTCATGTCTTATCTCCTATTTTCTATTGTCATTTTTGTTAAAGTTTAGCGCACTAAATTCGCTTCTATCTACAAATTTAGAAGGTCTACCATTTCGTATGGCAACAAAACCTTCTGGTTTAGTCTTAGCTCCGTCTATCTCATGGCCCCATTTTGACCTCTGAGATAAATTTTTTGTTATAATATCCTTCGCCGCTTGAAGGTGTTTGTGCATATTCATCGGTCCTTCAAAGTGCTCTTTATTCTTATTTATGTGATCTATTGTGTTATCTTTTGTCGTTTGATGTCTCGCCTTTGCCGCGTCAGTTTTCACACCATCTATTTTCTTTTGGTGAGCGTTTGAATGATGTTTTACGAATCCTTCGTGAGAATGTTCCTCTCCTGTTCGTACTGTGTGGTTAATGTATGTCTTTAAAGCAACAGCATGTTTACTTACTGTCTCGTGATGCTCGTCTGGTGTGTTTTTAAAGTGTGCTACGGCCTGTTCTAGGTGATGATCTACCTGTTTCCTGTCCTCTAAGGAGTATCTATGTTGAGATGTATCGTGTGTTGTATCCATCAAATGAACGTCCCTATGGCTCTTAAAATGGCTCATATCAGGGTCATACACAGCCTTCAATGACTTTATATCCTTACCTTCGTATTGTGTGTGTACCGCCAGACCTAACTTAGCTTTAACAGCTGCTTTGCCGTGATCTGAGTCTGCTGGTGCGTGATATGTAATTAACTGTGGTGTAAAGTCTACTCTATTATTTTTCTTATCGTGGTTAACATCTCCAGCGTGCATTATATCTGCTTGGTATATGCCTTGTGGTTTAATTTTATGTGCGTGATCTAAGGCTGCTTTTAATTTTTGTACTAACCCAGGTGCATGGCCATGATTCTTTTCTATATCCTCATGCGTATGGTTTATTTTAGGGGTTTTATTAAAGGCTGATTTGGATGCTACAAAGAACTTTTTTGTTTCAGGGTGTTCGCCAAATATAATAGCAGGACTGCCATCATACTTCATTGTAACGGCTGTATCCTTTCCGCCTTTGCCTGCTAGTTTTTTATGAACGTCACTAATGGTGTGAAAGGCATGTCCAAACCCTTTTTTCCCAGCATGGATGACATGATCTTCAACATGCTCTAAGTGTTTGAGTTTGTCTTCGTCTGCTTGTTCTAATAGAAATTCAGTAAACCTCATATCAGTATTTATAATACTTTGATAAACGGGAAATTTAATCTCTGTTTTACAGTTCCTTTTAGCTTTTTTACTTCTAATTCTTTCAAAGGAACATAAAAGAACTCATTATCCGATATGTATCTTGTCTTTTTCTCATCACCCTTTACAATGCCATGTCTGCCTAATCTTTTTAGAACAATAGAAGTTTCTGTAAATGTTATCTTTACTCCATTATCTTCTAGCCTACTTAAGAACTCATTATCACCGAAATGATGTCCTGTAAAAGATTCGTCATAACCTCCTGCCTCCCAGAATGTTTTCTTACCTATTGCAAAACAATTCCGATGGCCTGGTTGTTGCATTACTGTTTGTTTTGGCTCTATATAAGCATGATGATAATACAGCATGCCTTCTTTAAACACTTTTCTTTTTAATCTAGCAATGTCAGGAGCATGCATCAACATATCCATATCAAAAAATGCTATGAAATCTGTTTCTGCGTATTTTGCTATTAAATTTCTACAACCGTGTGAATTAAAGCCTAGGTTTCTAGTACATCTCCACAGTTGTATGGAGGGGCCGTAATCAGGTATCCAAACATCTTTTAATAATTCTTCTGCTTTAAATATTTCTGATCCGTCATCGACAATAAAAATATCAATTTGATCAGGCCAGGTTTGCCAAACTTTAATTTGCTGTTCTAATTCATCTGGCTCTTGAAAATAAGTATAGCCTGCCGTAAGTCTATTCTTCGGCCTTGATGCCAGTGATGTCTTCTGCGGGAAAATCAATCGCGTCACCATATTTTAATTGGAAATTTTCATTATGTGTCAAATTGTTTTGTTCATAAACTTCCCAGCCCTGTATCACTTCGACTACCGAGGGAGTAATTCTTCCTTCTAATATGTGTTGAAGAGAGTTTATCATTTTACCGATGTCTTTTAATGTAGGTTCCTTATTGGTTCTACCTACAATATATTCTCTACTACCAACTGATGCCCACATAGGAAAGTCTTTACTCTCTCCTTTGGACTCCCAAATATTAGTGCATGCTACGACCTTCAGTTGAGGCATCATATATCTCCAAGTTTTCTTTTACATCAGTTATATCTATATTGTTTTTAACGGCCAACGTCTCGGCTGTGCGTTTCCAATATGATTTAAAGCTGGGGTCCAGGGTTCTAGTTTCTGCTTTTAAACAGTTAATCACTCTTTGTAGTGCTGTTGTTTTCATTTTATCTCCGGTTGATAAGGTGTAGGTGCAAGCGCGCTCTCTACCGTTCTCTTTCTAAGATCAGTCGTGCTAAACGAATGATCTCTTTTATTATATATTATCTCTATATCTCTTTGTTGACAAATTTCTTTGCCTGTAAAGTTCTTACCAAAGTATTCATTACCTATAATTCTTACATCAATAGGTAACGTTAAGAATAAGTCTTCTAAATCTTTTTCGGTGTTGTACATAACAATATCATCTACAAATTTTACTCCTGCTAGTTGTATTTGTCTTTCTACAATACTTTGAACAGGATAATTCTTTCCTTTCCTATCTATGGTTGGATCAACTTGTAACGCAGCAATAAGATAATCACAATGTCGTTTAGCTTCTTCTAACATAACAACATGTCCTGCATGTAAAAAATCAAATGTACTGCATGTAATTCCTATTTTGCCCACATCTTTGTACTCTAATCGCATGCTTTAAAGCCCCATTTTTCAATTTCATCTGTTATATAGTCAGGCAAATCTGATGGCTCCGCATCTAATTTATCGTGTTCTTTTTTAAACCAACCACCGCTCTCTTCCCTTAAATCTATATCTTCATCTTTCCACCAGTAAACACCAGCAAAATTATAAAACTCATCCACATAAGTCATGGTTAATTTGACCTCAGGATCGAATCCTGATAAGTCTTCTCCTAGTATTCTAAAGAAAATGTTAGGAGAGATCCAAGCAGATGTGGTTTCAACTTCTGTTCCCATAAATTTCGTTATATTAGCCCACTTTGGGCCTATATTGAGTTCCATAAATTCAGCATCTGCAAATTCACCGAGTTCGTTATCAACATCGATAACAATGTGAGAAAACTCTAGGCCGTGTTCCCCTTCATCCTCTATCCATTGGAAGACATCTAGGAACGCGTCCTCAGCTTCTTTATTTCCTGATATGAATTTTATTGTACTATAAACGTTGTTTGCCATCTTTGCTCCTTTGGTTCATTTAAGATATCTTAAATGTTTAACGAATTCTTGTGCCATTTCTAGAGATTCTTGCTCCCCCTCTACCTTACTATCATTAAAGACAAGGTTTGTAAAAACCTCTTCTCCGTCTCTAATATATGTTACTTTGTGCATATGTTGGCGGCCGCTGGCGGCAGATTCCCAGCTGTATTCAACACTTGCGCCTAAAAATTCGTCTCCAAAAGAAGCAACTATCATTACCAGTCCTTAGCGAAGTGTTGGTCTAATGCCATTAGTTTGTCTTCTGCTTCTGCAATCTTACTGAGTTCTTGATCAATTGCTGATATAATGTCAGGATGTTCTCCTATCCCAACAGGATTTGTTAAATAAACCTGTACGTTAGCTCTGGCTGCACCAATATCGCCATTGTATCTTGCCTTCAAGCCAGCTATCAATTGTTGTTTCATAGTTTATCCTGTAAATTCCATTACGTTCTTAATGAATTCTATTGGGTCCGGTGCTTCGATGGCGTGGTGTATTTCCTCGTAGGCGTGAACCAGAGTACCAAGTACATCAAGTTCCTCCCCTTCTGGGCTGTTAAGTTCTGCATCCATTAATTCTTCGATGCGGCCCAAGGCAGCTTGGTAGTTTGCCTCTGTGCGAATGCTATTAATATTCATAGTTTATCCTGTAAATTCAAAAAAGTGTGGGGAGGTTTGACGCCCCCCAGCACTTAGGGCAAACCCCTAGCTAAAGCTGACGCCAACTGCGTGTGCAGCTGCTATCATAGCTCGACTAGGTGTGCCAAGACGGTAAGTTGTATTACCTGCCTTGTTCACGTTGGTGTAAATTGCATACCCCTCAGCTCTGAGTTCTGAAACTCTAGCTGGAAGTTGCGTTACACCTAAACGTGTGCGAGCCTGTGGTACTGACAGGCTTTTACCAGTCTTTAGAAAATTTAAAATTTTCACAGGCTGGGTCACCACTTTACGAGTAGACATATTTATCTCTCCATATTCTAGGTTACTAAAGTGTCCCTTCATTTACAATCGTGTCAGTTGCAACAGCGTGTGCTGCTACATTGACAGTGCTTGTAGACTTAGGAACATTACGATACACAACCTTTTGCAAGGCATCTCGCACTTCGAAATTAGAAGATAAATCTTCCATTGTCAGTAAGTGTTTAGATGCGTCTTGTTTGGTCATGGCTTCCGGCAATTCACAAAACCAAGTATCGGTATTTGCGTTAGCCGTAAGTTTCTTAATACGTGAAACCATATCATTACCAAATCTAGCCTTAGTTTGACCAGCCGGGGTAACGCTATAGCCTGCGTATGTAAATAATTGTTCATTCATAACAAATTTTCTCCATTAACTATACATATTATAGACCCATACCAAGTATAAGTCAAGTACAAATAGGACCAAAGTGCAAATTAATTAACCTTTTTCTCATTTGTATAGTACATTATAGCGCCTTTGGAACCACAAGTCAACCTTTTTCTCATTATGGGCTGTGAGGGGCTGTGTGAGGGTTATTCTAGGGTATGCCTGTGTATACCCTGCCTCAGTTAAACCCCTCACAGGGGTGCTAGTAGAGCCGTTTTTGGTGTATGTTGTCATCAATGCCCCGTCTCGCGAACTGGTGTTGTAACCTCTTGATTCTCTTGCTTTTCTGCATAGTGCAAATAGGTAGTTAATACATATTTATCCCTATCTGTTGGATTTTTGCACTGATACGGGTATTCCCATGAGGGTGGAAACACCACAGCTCGCCCTTTTCTGGGTTCAACCCCAATAGATTGTCTTGGAAATTCTGTGTTGCCATCATTATCTGATAGATATACTCTAAATCCTACTGCTCTAATAGAATCAGAATTGTCCATCACATCTATATGGCCTGCGTAACAGTCATCTGAATTAGCTCGAAACCTGGTTAGAAGAATTTCTTCCATTCCTTGGTGAGCTATTAAATTTGGTATCTCTAATTCTTCTAAATATTTGCCATAGAGTTTGGCGATTTGATCGATGATTCCCTTATGAAAGTCCTCGTTCAAATGGTATCGTGTGTATTCGTATCCTGTTGCAGTAAGCCCGGATTCATTTGCTACTGATTTTTGAAGATCTAAATTTAATTTAAATATGCTTACGAGATCATCACAATTCTCTTCTGAAAAGACACCGTCAAATATTCTAAGGGCCCCCAGTTTTGGGTTTGGTTTATCCATTATATTTTCACTCCACGTCGTAATTATCTTTCACTTGGTTTCATCTTATTTATCGCTCTACCATTCTTTTTAATCGCTTCATCTTGTGCAGCATCTAGTATCTTTTGAGCTTTCTCTTTTTTGGTGTCAACATGTAAGTCTTCATCAACTATTTTCTCTAATTTAAGATAGGCTATTCTTTCATTAGGAACATATCTCCAGGTGTATCCATCTTTTCCATAAATACCAAATACTGTTTCTGCAAATCCAATCTTAACTATGAGTGCAGGACATCCGTCTAGAATTACTTTGTCTCCTTCACCAAAGGCTTTATTCATTTTAAACTTCAACCCTTTAACAAAGGAGGATGCCCACTCCTTCATAGCTAGTGCTACGATTAAAGTAAATGTAAATCCTAAAAATTCTACGTAGAATTCACTAAGCTCTATATTAGGCATTATTTTTTCGTGTGATGTTCTGTTGATGTACTATTAACATATAAACCAAACCATGCTGCTCCTGCTCCAACCAATACTGAAATCAGGCCTGATTGTGCTACTGTTGGGTCTTGTAATTCCATAAACCACATTACCGAGAACCACAACAAGTATATATACATCGTGATAAACACTCGAGGAAAAATTCTCCACCTACTAAAATATTCAGGTGCAACCCACATCCAACCTCTCTTGTCAGGCTGTGCCCACCAAGGTCGTAAGTTAGGATCATCTTTATCGCCTGCCTTAGCTGATAATTTGTTATACTCATCTAAGCTAATGCTAACGTGATCGTCTGTTCTTTGAGTGTTATCCGCCATAATTAACTCCTAATATAATGTTTAATTATTTATACTATCTTTTCATACCTTCGAATAAGGAGGTTTAATTTAGGATCTTTATATTTACGCAATTTATTAAGATCATTAGTTGGCTTACCACCTAACATATAAACTATTTTGTCTATTTCTGCCTTAATTTCTTCCTTATTCTTCCATTCAATATCATTAAAATTTAAAATCGTCATATTTTTTCTCCGTTGTTACACTGTCGAATACCGGAACATCTATGTTTGCATCAGTTAAAGCTTCTTGTGCAGATGGGTCTAAATCAAACAATTTCATTCTTGCTCTATCCACACCTATCATAAATCTTTTGTTTCTAGTAGGATCAGCATATCTATTTTTTAACTGCTTAATCATAAACTGACCCATCTGTTCTAATTCGTCTGTACTTATAATGGCAAACATTAAGTCTGCTGTTGCTGGCAACCCAAAGCTTTCTGCAGTATCTGTCATAGATATATCACTACTAGCAAACCCTGCTCTTGTTGTCTGTGTTGCACTAAGTATAGGAACATTTTGTTCTACTGCCAGTCCTCTTAATTCTTCTGCAATACTTTTAATAATAACATAAGTGCTGGCTTGACTGCCTGGCCTAAACCTAGCACTTGTACATATATTTAAATAGTCTATAAATATAATATCTGGAAAGAAATTTCTCTTTAATTTTAATTCATTTATTAATGCTTTGAAATGTCCTGTGTGTGCTGATGCTGTAGGATACTCTTTTATAATAAGTCTGCCTTCAATCTTATCAGTGATCTTTTTAATTCTATTATCAAACATTGCCTTGGATAAATCTTTTAGCTCCATAATAGGCATGTTCATTAGATTAGCGTCTATACGTTCAGCAATTCTTTCCTCTGCCATTTCTAGGGTAATATAGAGTACATTCTTGCCCTTAGCGATGCAACTAGACGCCATATGACACATAAAAAGTGATTTACCTACACCCGTGCCTGCTAATACTATGTTCAGAGTTTTATTAGATAGTCCACCCTCTGTTATTTTATTGAACATATCTAAATCAAACTCTACTTTCTCTTCTAGTCTATGATAAAAGTCATAACGTTTTTCTGAGTCTTCAGACCAATCATGTCCTATATTTGTATCAAACCCTACTGCAAGTGCATCTGATAATATCTGTGGTAATGCGTCCCTGCCTTGGTCTTTATTCTTTCCATCAAGTATCTGGATACTATCCATGACAGCCAAGTATAGTGCTTTATCTTTACAGAACTTTTCTGTTTCATCTACTAACCATTTCCTATCAACCTTATCACCATTTAAATTATCTAATATCTCTAAACATTTTTTATGACTGTCCTCATTTAAAGAAGTGTCTTCATTTAAGCTTAAAACTATTGCCTGCTTAGTTGGTGGATTGTTATATTTTTCTACAAAGTCTTGGATAATAGTAAAGACCTTTTTATCCGCAAAATTCATAAAATATGAATCTTTAAGGAAAGGTATAACCTTTCTTACATACTGTTCATCCTTAACTAGGTTTTCAAGTATTACCTGATCAATTCTGTCCTTCATCTATTTCCTTTAAAGGAATTACTACTTCCTTTACATACTCATTATATACTTCTGCCACGCAAGGTGCACAAATGTATGTCGTCAGGTCCATTTCATCATTATGGAAACAATATGATTTTTCTTTCTTTGGATTTAGGTCTTTTTCACACCTATCACACTTTATCGTATTCTTGCTCAATGTCTTCATCTGTAAATTCTGCTTGTATGTTTCCAACCCCTATCATATATCTATTCCTAACCCATTCCTTAAATCCTTCATCCTTTAATAGGGGCCGCCAAAATGTTCCATCCAGATCTTTAAGTCTACGCTTTACGTCTGGGTGAAGTTCTCCTGTTTCAGGATTCTGTTTTTGATACCAACCAACACTAGGTTTAACAACATATCCAGATTCTAATCCCATTTCTAACAAACCAGACCAAGGACTAATACCTGTTTCCCAAGAAACCTGTACAATTATCTTAGATTTCTCTCTAACAAATCTAGACTTCTCAACATTTATTATAAATTCATACCCTGTAACTTCTGTTCCTGTTTTCTGTTGCCTTCTGCCTATAATATAAATGTTGTCAGCGGAGTAATATATCCCGGTTCCGCCACTTACAATGTCTTTAGGAAACAATCCTATTTCTTTATATGTGTGATTAACTACAATCGCTGGTATATCTTTTATAGTTAAATGAGGTGTGATCATTCTAAACAATGACTTCATTTGTTTAGCTCTTGTCATATCTGCTACTGATTTACCCTCTAAAGCATCTTCTACTTCTTTTTTACTTGCCAAGTTACCCACACTATCAACAATAATCATTACATGGTCGTCTCTTTCTAAACCATTCAACTGTTGCATAGCATCAAATTTTAATTGTTCTATATCTGTTATTGGGCAATGTATCACCTTAGAAGTGTCTATCTTAAAGGCATCAAAATATGCTTGTGGTGCTCCAAACTCACTATCATAAAACAAAATAACACCATCATCAGGATATTTGGTTAAAAACGCCTTAGCTAATAACATAGCAAATGCTGTTTTAAAATTTTTGCTTGGTCCTGCAAATACAGTTAATCCTGTTGCCAGACCTCCGTCTAATTTCCCACTTAACGCAACATTAACTGCAGGAACATTTGTCGGTATTATGTCTTGCTCGTTAAAAAATTTAGAATCTGTTAAAATCGCAGATTGACTAATTGTTGTGTTTTGCTTAAGTTTTTCTATTAAGTTCATTTACTTCTCCTATCTTTGTTTGCGTCTGCCGCTGCTTTTAGTATAATGTTAGTATTATAGCACAAAGACAAAGTGTGTGTCAAATCTTTTGGTAAACATGTACCACCAAATCCTACCTTTCCGTCTGGGCCCGGAACGTTCCAATGTGTCTTTCCTAAATTAGGATCGTTGCCTAAAAATTCTGCTAACACATTATAGTCCATATCCCATTCATCACATATATTTTTAAATTCATTTGCTAAACCTACCTTTACAGCAAGTGCAGCATTTCTTGCCACTTTCATCATCGCTGCTTCATGGGCTTTAACCTCTATAATCTTTTTGTGGCATTTAATAAACTTTATAAAATGATTCATTTTATAACCACCTACTACCATAGGTGCCTCTGGATTATCAACATCTTCTCGCCACCATCTTTCCCTTAAAAACTCTGGCCATATAATAGCATCATATAAATTTTTAGTGTATTTTGCTGTTTGATCAGGGCCAATTGTACTCCTTATAACAATTCTATCTACTTTATGATGAACCTTTTTACATACTTCATCTATTATTTCAGTATCTAGCCATCTTCTTTGTGCTCTACCACTTCCAATTAATGGAGTTGGAACACATATAAAAGCATAGTCAATCCCGTTCCAATTTGTTATTTTTTTACCTAACGCAGGATCATGAATCAATATGTGTGGTTTCCTTTTAATATGATTGGCAAAGAAATATTCTGTAGCTTTGCCTACAAAACCATATCCTATTATTGCTATCTTACTCATATCTACTTCTCATTTCAAGTATTTTGATTTGCTCTTCTTTTTTCTTTGTCCAGCTATCTTTATTTCGTTCCTTGCCGTCTTTTGTCTTTTTAGGTGTAAATTTGGAAGCTTTAAGTCTTTCTAAAGCTCCTTCCCTTCTAGCCATACGACCAAATTTACTGTTTCTTCCGTGTCTCATCTTCTCTCCAAAAATCATTATCAAATGCTATACCAATACCCACATGCATTGCACTATTAACAAATATCAATAATACAAACAAAAACCAACCACCCATTATCATTATGCCAGCAATCCTACAATTAAAGTCTTTAACAACAACAGCAATCCAAAAGAGTTTAATATAATTAAAGCTCTATCTTCCCATATTGCTGAGACCACTAACCAACCAGCGACTCCAGTAATTGAACAAATTAAATCATAAAATTGTAATCCTTCTACTCCTCTCATTGACATTGCAGCAAGAAGAAAGAAACTGGCTACCCATTTAATATACCAATCTGGAGTATATTTGGGTGTAGCTGATTTAAACCATCTTTTAGAATGCTTTAGTTCTTCTGGAGTAGGATTTTGATGTGCTTTTTTCATCCAAATAACCCCTCTAAGGTTGCTTGTGGTTCTGTATGCCAACCTAATGGATTTAAAATATGTTCCAAAGGATCCACAAATGCCTTTTGGAAGATTAAATCATAATCAATATATTTTTGTAAACCAAATTCTGTAGGAAGTTTTGTAACGAATGCTACTGTATTTTCTTTTATAGGATTGGGTTCTTTTAAATATAAGAACTTAATTTTATCTCCCTCATGAATTTTTTCATACTTTAATCCTAATTTAAATTTATTTATATAATAGTTATATAACAAGCTTCCCCTAACATGAATAGGTGTTCCTTTAGAATAAATATCTGCCGTACTTCTATACTTCTTCATATTGTTACACCCTCTAGGGAACGCAATTAGTTCTGCAGACTTAGTAAGGAAGTCCTCTTTGGCGTCTGCTACGTAGCTCTGTAATGTTTCTTCATCGCTAGTAAGTATAAGACGTACGGCCTCCCTTAGAGAGTCTCTAATTATGCCTGGCGTGCTTGATCTCACTATCTCTAAACCCATTACCTTTAACTTAGGAACCTTTAACCTGAGCCCTTCATCATCATATACGTTTAAGGCGTAACGTTTCTTAGCTACAAATATGCCTTTATCTGCTATTATCTCTCTTGCAAAGTTTATTTTCTTTTCAAAAGCATTAGTGTAATTGGCCAGTTGTAACATTGCCTGATCTAATATTGGTTCTATTTTCTCAGATGCAATCTTATCTATTAAACTAATTATCTGTGGCTTGGATTTGTCGGGAAAAAAGTTTTTAACCATGTTATCTAATGTAACATAACAGGAATCAGTATCACTATAAAAAGAATAAGTCTTATCTTCTGTACCGCAGACTTTATTAACATACTTGTCAATTGCCTTTGCTGTGTCTCTAATCACTAATTGCCCAGTCATTGTAATACCTTCTGCAAGTCTATCATCATAGAATCTAAAGTATTGGTTTGCCAGGGCACCATATAAACTATTCAATTGAATTTTTCTTGCCATTTGGAAATTATTATATTTACTAATCTCATTTTCATAAACTTTAGCACCTGTTTCTTGGAACTTCCTTTGTGCCTCGTGCATCTTTCTTTTAAATCTTAATCTTTCATTAAAAAGCTTCTGTACTATCTCAGGGAATAATCCTTGCTTCTCCCTTGTATAACAAGTTCCATTAGCTGCCATGGCGTAATTCTTTTCTTTTAACTTGTCTAACTTATACCTATCTAACAAGTCATCTACTTTTACGTCATATCGAAACCCAGGAACAAGAGTTTCTGGGCTCATATTGTATTGCATAATAATAGAAGGATACAGGCTTGTAGCATCAAAACTACATATCCAATCATAGGCCCCAGGTACGGGTTCTTGTACATAGGCTCCTTCGATTGTTCTTTCTTTCCTGCCGCCACCCTGGTGTAAGACAATTTTCTTTTTCCATAAGTGATTATATAATAAACTATCCCATGTTCTAACCGCAGAATATATGTCATTAAAATTACATTTAGCATCGTATGCCATTGTAATAGCCAGTTCAATAAGTTTCATTTTATCTTCTAACTTATCAACAAGGACTGTATCAATAATATTATACTCTACAAATCTATTCCAATCCTTTTCGTAAAACTGTTGAAGGGTATCAAAACCGTGTTCTAATTTCTTTTCACCTAACTCTGTTTCTGCAATAAAATCTAACTTGTAACTCTCTCTAGTAACATAGGTAAATTTTCTATACAAGTCATAATAGTCTAATTGGGCAACACCTGTTATTTCGTATGCTGTCTTTTCCTGCCCCATGAATCTAACATTTCTTTTCTGTACTATCCCAAAGGGAGAATATTTTTTATGTTCGTTCTCGCCTAATACTCGTTCTGTTCTAGCAAGTATATATGGAATATCAAACAATTGAATATTCCAACCTGTTATTATATCAGGAGTATTATTTTCCCACCACTCTAAAAAAGTTTTAAGAAGATTGTATTCATCTGAACATGCAGTATAATCTATATCTAAATGTTTTGTGGCCTTCTCGGGTGTAAACTCCCCAAGTCCGAAAGTTGTTATCTTCTTGGTGTTGTTGTTTTGAAGTGTGATAACTACTATCTTCTCGCTTGGAGAGTCTACGTTAGGAAATCCGCCCTCTGACGTTGTTTCAATGTCAACAGAGTAAATAGCTATTTTGTTAGCATCCCATTTAATATCATTAGGATATTTTTCTGTTATGTATTGGTAACCATAATAATTTTGTCCAAATATTGGAAAATTAGAAACATCTTTGTACCTATTAAAAAATTCTGTTGCTTCTTTATTAGATTCAAACTGTATAGGAGATACTGACTCTCCAAAAATGCTTTTATATTCTGAGGGTTTGTCTGATTTGACAAATAGGGTAGGTCTGAAATCGTGTCGTGATGTAAAACGTTCTCCGTTCTTCACTCCACGAACCAGGATTTTGTCGCCATAATGACGCGCATAAGTATAAAAATTCATAGTATATCCAACACCAACATATAGTACATTATAGGCTCTTTCGAACCTTGTGTCAACTATTAATCTTCGAAAAAGGTACGGTTAATTAAATGTTCTTCTGTTCTTTGTTCTTTTGATTTTCCATGATATGTAACTGCATGATGTGAGGCAATCATATGTTCATTTACATTATGTCTATATTTTACAGCTGCAACAGGGCTACCATTAGCCCACGGTACCGCCGGAACAGGGCTACCATTAGCATCTGTCCCTGCTTCTGTTTCTTTTATAGTAATAAATTCACCGAGGATTCTTCCATATTTACCTTTACCATCAAGCCTCGTTTTGAGTATAGCTCCATCTTCAAGTTCTTTTTCGAGGAATTCTTTTGACATGAATCCGTATTTCTTTTCGTCGAGATCGCGGGTTCTACACGCCGGGGCATCGATGCCATATAGCCTGATATGTCGTTTATGTAACCACACGCCAAAGCCCAAGTCGATGTCAACAACTACTGTATCTCCATCAATTACTCTTACAATGTTTGCTCTATATTCGTACACTTAATTTTTAAATTCATTTAATACTTTTTTATTTATAAAATCAGGCGTCACAACGATACCTGAACCAAATTTGGAATTATAAGCATTTAATAAATTTGTGTCAGGATCATAGACAGAAATTATGTGATTAGGGAATATAGGAACCTTATGTTGTTTTGCAAAGGGAGCATAAGGAGCAAGACCAACGCCAAATTCGTTTTCGTCACCACCGGGTTTTGGCATCATTAAAATAACTGCTGGGTTCTCTATAAGTAAAAATGCTTTACCATCTATTTCTGTATCAGAAACCACACCCATGATGTCCTCACCTGAGACTAGTTTAATAATCTGAACGTTTGCCATGCTCCTACTCCTGCATTATTTAGTTTTTATTTCAATTGATCTAGGCTTTTTAGCATCTGGTATTTCATTTTCCAAAGATACTGTTAAGACCCCGTCTTTTAACTTGGCACCTTTTACTACTACGGTGTCAGCCAAAGACCAGGAGCGTCTGAATTTGCGTTCAGCTATTCCTTTGTGTATAAAATTGTCAGGTTCGCCGTCTACTGCTTCCTGAAGTTGATTTCCCGTGATAGTAAGAGTTCCATCCTCTACTGTAACATCCAAATGTTTTTCTTTGAAACCAGCGAGTGCTAGCTGAACTTCAAATTTATAGTCGTCTATCTTTTTGATGTTAAAAGGTGGGAAGTTATTATTTACCGGCTCAAAGTCCTTTTGAAGTAAATCAAAGACTCTATTGAATCCGATAAATTGTTTTTCTATTTGTGGAAAGCTGTGGACGAAATTGCCCCAATTCGCTGTGGTTAGTGTTACCATTGTTTTCTCCTTAATTAAGCGAGTTGTAAAATGGACACCCTTTCGGCGTGTCCTTCAGTTTTATTTATACTCCGTTGAGTTTTTAGATACCATTTTATCCCTACTTTGGTCCTCTATAGGCAGATTTCTAAACCATAAGTTTAATGCCCACTTCTCACCAGCTAATACTGGTTGTGCTTGATGTCTTGTTTTGGGATCAGGAACCTGTGTTCCTATGTATGTATTGGAAAATAAAACTGCTCTACCTGGTTCAGGCTGAATTCCTCGGTTTAGTTCTGTAAATACTGTAGCTCCACCATCTGCTGGTTTATTTAAATATAAAAGAATTGTTGCTACCCTATTTCCTTGTATCCCTCCTGCAAGGGACTGTTTGCCTTTGTCTGTTTTTTGATCAAAAGCGTCTAAGTGGGCTTCATATTCCTCACCTAATTCGTAATGTAATGCTTGTATATTTTCTGCTTGCGAGTAATGTAATTGCGTTAATTGAGATGCTCTCATTAAAACGTGAACAGCGGTTGGGCTGTCTTTGTACTGTAACCAACCCATTTGATTTGTTCTTCCATAATGTTCATGATCATCACCTTCTACCCCATGCGTAACTCTGCCTCGAGTCCATGGAACACTCTTTTTCATATCTTCTATTAATTGATTGCATTCAGGCACACTCATAAATTCATCCCACACTATTATAGTTGGGTTGAATAAACTAATTACCTGCTTTAATTTTGCCATAAAATCCACCTAATTCAGGAAAGGTTTTAATAAAATCTGTTCCCCTTCTCCTGTCATGTTCATCTACAAAGTTGACAAAATCATCTCTTTGTACTTTTAATTCTAATCCTTTAAATCTGTTTCTTTTGATCCAATCAGTTGTTCTTTGTAGCTTCATTATTTCATAGGGTTGAAATATATTATCAAAGGACTTCATACTTTCTAAACTATTATCTAATATATTTATAACATTATCATCAGCAATCCTAGCAGTCAGGTGTAGCGGCTCAACCATATTAGGCATGTCTATTGTAATTAAGTCACCATAAGTATTTTTTAATTCTGCCATTTTAAATATGAATTGTTCAAAGTTAGGTATAGATAAAAAACAAAAGGTGCACATAATACCAACAGGAATTCCGCTTGCCAAAACCCTATGTAGATTTTGTTCTAACGTATCCATCTTTAATCCATTCCTTATATACTCCGCCTGTTCACCCCAGCTGTCTAAACTGACATAACATTTTTGTCTAGGGAGATCTTTAACTAGGGAAATATACTCTCGAACTCTCCTTTCAGTCACCATCAAATTTGTGCTGATTTCGAAAGATAAGTTCTCTTTAGGATGATCTTTGACATACTCTAATAACTTAAACGTATTCGCGTCTAGTAAGGGTTCTCCACCAGTCAAGCGTATAGTATTTAGGTGTGGATAAGCCTCAGGCAACCACTTCCAAAACTTCTTAACATCGGGGTTCTCAGAGGGTATTAGAATGTCACTTCTTGGTATATACTTATCGTAGTTGGATTTACTTTTTAAATCGTAAGGCCCATGCTTATCTAGCTCTTTTTGCCAGGTTGAACTTTTACCTGCTCCACAATAACTACATGACATTTGACATTTATTAGTAAAGCTGACTGTTAAGTACCTTGGCCATACATCTTCATTGGCAGGTATTGCTGCCGTTTTTGCTATTAGGTCTGGATCGTGTTTTAGAAACTGTACAGCGAGCATTTGCCTATCGCTAAAGTTTCCTGTTTCTTCTATATCGTAACAATAAGAATCTTCAGCTGGCTTGCCGCCGTCTAACATTTGTTGTCTTACTGCTTTGGTGTAGGGTGTGTTGTGTAAATCGCTATCGTTTGGGATCTTATGCTGAGGGCAGTGGTAGCAGGAATGTTTCAATCCTTCTGCTAAACTAAGTTCTAGATAATACCACTTTAATAAACAGAAGCCTGGACCTACATCGTCCAAATCATTTTTTATTTTTGTTAACCAGTATTCTTGACTATTTGATTTTTTTACCAATATTATATTTAGGGACTAATTCCCATTCACCTTTCTCTTTAAATGATATAATTTTTATCAGACTTAAAGGTGCAAAATCCTCAGCTATTGGTTCCATTAAAACTACTAATCCCCAATCTGATAATAGCTTCGCTATGGTGTTTCGCCTCTCTATGTCGTTATCTTGGAAGTCTGCCTCTTTTCCATCTAGTGCAAATAATTCTTTAAAATGTGTTATAAAGTATCTGCCTTTCTTATGTAATATATGGCACGACTGGTAAAGAACTTTTTCTTTCTTGGAAGCTACTCCTATTCGCGATAGAGTTTCCCTTACTTTTAGGAAATCCTCTGGGTCCTTCAAAGAAACTTCTAAGGGGAAATACCCCGGATAGTCAATATTGAAGTAATTTTCTTGATCACTCATTCTCAATACGTCTCGGTTGTATAATATAAATTATTAGGTTATTCTAATATTTATAATTTACCGCCTTTAGACGTATTCAGGTATAATTTTATAACATCTATATCTGTTTCAGATAAGAGTCTTAAAGCTTCTTTTGCTTTGTTAAAACTATAATTAAAAAATCGCTGAATCGCATCAATATTCTCCTCTTCAGATTTTATCCACTTATTATATCTCTTTGACTTTCTTACCACTGCACGTAGAAAGTCATATTGTAATTTTTTGCCAATATGCGATCTAGAATTCATTTCATTGGCTGCAATAACTGTATCAGGTCCAAATCCCATTGCACGGTTTACAATAAAAGCATTATATTCTTTCTCCGTTCTCTCATCAACCATCAAGTCTTCTTTTGTAAAATTGATAGAATTTACAAAATCAAAAGGAGAAATCTTCTTCAATTTCTCTTGAAATTGTTCTTCAGCAATGTCCTCTACGGGAGCGCCGAATCCTTCTAATATTGCGTTGTCATCCATTAATCAAATATTGTTTTATTTGCAGGCAACAATAATTCATAGTCGCTCTCCCAATAATCCTCGGTGACGTTGAAGCTTGCTAGAAATAACATAAATATTGCATATCTAGTTTTCATTTATATCTCTTTTATCTATAAGTTCATTATAGCCCTCATCATCTAAATGGGTAATCGCCATCCAGTTATGCGTCATTTCATCACCTGTTCTACTACCACCCACCACCCATTGATCTGGGTCTGGATTATTAGGATTGTTACTTGTATTATCATACCATTGTTTCATAACCAAAACAGAGCCTGCAGGTACCAACGGTGCTGCGTCTGGAGCAAATATATGGCTGTGATGCCAAACTGCACTCCAATTTGATACTTGACTTATCTGTTCAGTCCGTCCAGTTGTTGGATGGAAAATCTCTAAACTAGCAGCATTCATTCTTAAATGTCCATGAGGCTGCCAACTATCTATTCTTACAGGGTGATCAAAAGATTTAAATCCTTGAGTCATATAATATCCATTAGGAGGGATAACTATATCAGCTTGATCGCCAAGTCTATATATACTTAAATCTTGTTTGTATTCATACTCAAAGTCTGGCTCTTGAAACCATAGTCCAATTTCAACTACATTATCTTTAACCACTTCGCCTTGTGCCATCGCTCCCACCCCGCCTGGAAACATGTGAATATCCCAACGTATTTGGGCGTTTGCAGGAAACGTTCTACATACTCCTGCAGGTACTAACTCACCCCACTTGCCCATTGCATACTCAGTAAGCATTGCACCAGGTACACCATCAATTACTATATTAGAATTGGCGTGATGTACTACCGCTTTCGCACGCCCTAATGGTTTAACTTGTACAGCTTTAATACATCTATCTTCTGTAACTCCAGAGTTCACAATATGTTTATGCCACATGTCGTTTCCGCTGGCTGGAATGTCTATAGGTATTGACGGGATTACTAAAGTTGGAGGTCCAAGTTCAGCGGCAAAACTCCACTCATCCAGATCTGGTAATTCAGGTCGTGCTATTTCTATATCAGCATCACCTTGCGGCGCGCCTGCTCTTACCCAATTAACTACCGTATCAATGTCATTTTGTGGAAGTCGCCAATCCCCTTGTAAGTCTTGAATGCCTATACCGTGATCATAGGCATAAGGAGGCAT
>Ga0209554_1001225_pt1 | contig 19819 bp, 16 predicted proteins | sample MarorgKNORR_S2LV_5_FD_188221 | JGI IMG/M metagenome (GOLD analysis project Ga0209554, IMG submission 188221) | Marine microbial communities from the Southern Atlantic Ocean, analyzing organic carbon cycling - Bottom_A/KNORR_S2/LV (SPAdes) (version 2) | ecosystem: Environmental > Aquatic > Marine...
AATTTACAGGAAAGGGGCACCATGTTTCTCGGACCTGCCGAGGAAATTTATACCGGCATGCTTGTCGGAGTAAACAATAAAGATAACGATCTGGTGGTCAATATCTGCAAGGAAAAAAAGTTGAGCAATATGCGCGCCTCCGGCTCTGACGTGAATATCATTCTCACTCCTCCATTAAAAATGAGTCTGGAGCAGATTCTTGGTTTTCTGAATGAAGACGAATTGGCAGAGATCACTCCGAAGAGCCTGCGGTTGAGAAAAAAGATCTTGAACGAAAATGATAGAAAAAGATTTGGAAGAGCACGCAATGCCATTCCCGTCCCAGTGTCCTGATTGTTCCATTTTCATTGCCCGGATTTTTGAAATGATGTAGAATCAGCCACCTTTCAAATGTCGAGGATTATTCTTGAAAAATATTAATTCGTTTTTCAAGCCCCAAAACTTTTTCGATAAACAAACCCATCACAAATTATAAACCGGGATAATATTTATCCGGTAATTGGATTCCTATGGAACGTACAACCCTCGTTCAACACATCAGACAGCAGGAAAAAGCTAATCCCGGAGCAACCGGTGAGTTCAGTAGCCTGATGAATGAAATCATGGTGGCGGCAAAGATCATTTCTCTTCAGGTCAATAGCGCAGGGATCGGGGAGGATATTTTTGGGCTTACCGGAAAAATAAATGTTCATGGAGAAGAAGTTAAAAAACTGGATGAGTTTTCCGACATCACTTTTACAAAAATTATAGGTCAGTCTGGCACAGTATGTGCCATCACTTCTGAAGAAAAAGAAGAGCCTTACATCATTCCCTCTGAAGACAATCCTGGAAAATATTTATTTATGATGGATCCTCTGGATGGTTCTTCCAATATCGATGTCAATGTCAACATCGGCACGATATTTTCCATCTACAGGAAGAAAAGTTTGGGCGATAGCGTCACGGACGAAGATCTCCTGCAAAAAGGTGGGGCCCAAATTGCCGCAGGTTACATCGTATATGGTTCCAGCACGATTTTTGTCTACACATCCGGTCAAGGTGTCCACGGGTTTACGCTTGACCCGACACTGGGTGAGTTTTTCCTCTCTCATCCCGATCTGGTTATCCCTGAGCAGGGCTCTACCTATAGCATCAACGAAGGCAACTGGGTGATTTGGGATGAATCACAAAAGGACTTGGTGGCTTATTTAAAGGAAGACGATTCCTCCACAGGGCGGCCCTATAAATTACGTTACATAGGTTCACTGGTGGCAGATTTTCACAGGACTTTATTGAAGGGTGGACTCTTCATGTATCCAAAAGATACGAAAAGTCCTAAAGGAAAATTAAGATTTTCCTTTGAAGCCGCACCCCTGGCTTTCATCGTGGAACAAGCCGGAGGAAAAGCTTCAACAGGAATCCAACGAATTCTAGATATTACACCAACCGGTATTCACGATCGCTTGCCTCTTTTCATTGGTAGCAAAAAAGATGTGGAAATGGCAGAAGAACGCCTCGCAGCTACAGTAAAAAAGGACAGTTGGTTCAAATGGTTAAGCGGCTAACCGGCGAGCCGCCGGTGGCAAATAGCTATAACTCTACCTGGCTGGCAACAACTCATCTCGGCTCAAGAAGTCTTTGCCCAGTCGTCTTCCCTGCTAAGGGGTGAGTCGCCGGTGGCAATGAGACGGACGCTAACGCGCCAGCCGAAGGCGTGGAGCCTTTTCCCACCGGGCGTGGCCCGGTTTATCTACTATGAAAATTCAAAGCATACGCGGTGTTAAAGATATCCTGCCCGACGAGATTTGGAAATGGCAGCACATCGAGTCTGTTGCACACAATATTTTTCCGCGATACGGCTTCAGGGAAATCCGCTTTCCAATTTTTGAAGACACTCGATTGTTTTCACGTAGCATCGGCGAAGCCACGGATATTGTAGAAAAGGAAATGTACACTTTTGATGATCGCGGAGGCGACTCCATCACACTGCGACCAGAAGGGACGGCTTCAGTCGTTCGCGCTTATGTGCAGCACAAGATGTACAATCCCCCTTCGGTGCTCAAGATGTTTTATATCGGCCCAATGTTTCGTTATGAGCGGCCACAGGCGGGTCGGTTGAGACAATTCAATCAAATCGGGGTCGAGGCCATGGGCTCAGCCAGTCCGGTTGTGGATGTAGAGGTGATGACCATGCTCATGGAATTTTTCAAAGCCCTGGGACTCACCGACATCAAACTTGAGATCAATAGCCTGGGTAGCCAGGAGTGCCGGCCCCAATATCGGGAGCTTCTGAAAATAGAAATCGAAAAACATCTGGACCAGCTTTGCGACAACTGCAAAAACCGCTATCAGCGTAATCCCTTGAGGGTCCTGGATTGTAAAGCAAAACAATGCGGTGAGATTGCGGAAAGACTGCCAAAGCTCATCGACCACCTGGATACAGCCAGTGCCGAACATTTCTCGGAGGTCCGCTCCCTTCTGGATTCGGCCGGAACCCCCTATTCTGTCAATCCCAGTCTGGTTCGAGGTTTGGATTATTACAATAGAACCGCGTTTGAGGTCACCTCGCAGAATTTAGGTGCTCAAAACGCCATCTGCGGAGGCGGGCGTTACGACACCCTGGTTGAAGAACTCGATGGTCCCTCCACGCCTTGTTTCGGTTTTGCCCTGGGTCTGGAACGACTTGTCTCTCTGGTTCCTTTTGATGACAGCAAAAATCTCCAGAAAAACCCGGATATTTATATCGTTTGCTTAGGAGAAGAAACGAAAACCACCGGCTTTCAGATTGCACACGAACTGCGATTAAAAGGATTCTGGGTAGAAAGAGATTATGAAATGGGGAGCATGAAAAGCCAAATGCGTAAGGCCAATAAATCGCAGTCCCGATTTTCTCTTATTCTTGGAGAAAACGAAATCCGTTCCGGCAAATTTGTATTGAAACATATGGAAACGGGTGAGCAAATAGAATGTCCTGTCGAGGAACTGGCAACAGAAATCGCCAAACTCTCCGCCGATTCGTAATAGTTTTCGTCTGGCAAAACTTTTTCAATAATTTAGCATCCTAACTTCATAGGTCGGGAAAGCCTGGATGATTGACCCCTCTTAATGACCGTGCTAAGTTAACCCGACATAAGCGCTACTTAAAAAAATTATGGCTAGTAAAGAATTAGAAGTTCTTGAAGATTATATTGTTCAAAACAAGCTGAAGATCACCAAGCAAAGACGTGCTGTTCTCAATGCTTTTATAGAAAGCGAAAAGCATGTCAGCGCTGAGGAACTTTATAATCAGGTCACCATCACCGATCCAAAAGTGGGGCTGGCAACGGTGTATCGCACTCTGGCGTTGCTAACACAAAGCGGCTTGGCCTCGGAGTTGGATTTTGGCGACGGACAAAAACGCTATGAACATAAATACATGCATAGTCATCACGACCACATGATCTGCACCGAGTGCGGAAAAATCATCGAGTTCAACCATCCCCTCATCGAAAAGTTTCAGGAAGAAGTTGCCAGCCGAAACGATTTCACCATTACCTCCCACAAACTCGATATGTTCGGCCTGTGTAGCGAATGCCGCTAAACCACTAGGCGTGGGGCCAGCACTGCATTGCTCGCAAAGCGGACTGGATACTCAAGCGCAATACTTTACCAATTCCCCCTGACAAGGGGATAAAGGGGGGTTGCATAAATTAGCAGTTTTGCTGACTAGCAAAGAGTATTGGTGGCTTAACGGGCCATTGCCATCTGCCTCCCTCGCTAGAGGGGAGCTAGCAAAAATTTATCTCAGCTTAGCAAGCCCTTGCTATCAGCCTCCGGTGGCTCACCGGCAAGCACTTAGACCAGTAACGGGAGCAGATAAATAGTGAGAGTCATCGTCTTTAATCAACAGCTCTAAATAGAAGGTTAGAACGTACAATTTCCTCGGCAACAACGGAGTGGCCATATTCATTCCAATGGTAGTCGAACGAATAGTTAAACTTTTTCTGTTTTTTAGAATAAGTATTTTTAAAAACGGGTTGCATATCTATTATAGAAAAGCCATTTTCTTTACTTCTGGCAACAAAATAATTGTATGCAGACTTGTCATAACCTTTTCTATTCTCTTATCCATTGTATATTGAATGCCTGTCGCCATCCAAAACCATTGCCATTTGATTGGAACTCAAATTGACCGTTTTTAGTTCATGAAAAAAATAATCAATTGCTGATTTTGAAAGCATTAATTTATCTCCTTGCCCATCAGCATTTCTGGAATCGAATCTTTTCGGATTAATAAAACGATTAACTCGCCCAGTAATCTTCAAATTATCGTAAAGATAGTTAACAAGCGCAAACTTTCTTAAAAACGATTTAAACCCTGACACCTGATACGGGATAAGCTTGAGTTCTCCATTATTATTATCATCTAAATAATGGTATCCAGGATTCTTTTTATAAGAAATCAGACTCTCATCAAAATCGTTAATAACAATCACAAACAAAAGGCGTTTACATTTGAAATTAGAAATAGCCCATTTTGCAAATGCCACATACTGACTCAAAGATGACCCACTGATACCAATCGGATAAACAGTAAAACCCAGGCCGGACAAGATTCCATGAAATGAGTCCTCTGCATTCACATGCATGGCTTCGACGTAAGAGTCGCCAATTACGCAATTTGCAACTTTCCCCCTATCAAACTCGATAGCAGTGTTAAACCCATAACCATTAGTAGTATGTCCAACAATAATTTCCCCGTTCCATTCTGTTGCAAACACATATTTGTGTTTGGGTTTAAAGTGGATGATTGGCGATGTCTTGTTGACGGGCTGAATCAAGGGGGGTGTTGCTACAAATGAAGCCTGCCTGAGCAAAATTTCTACCACAAGCAAAAATAAGCAGGCCGAACCCAATGCTAGTGTCAGGTTTTTAATCAACTTGAATTGCCCTCACAAGCCTAATCCAATTTTTGTACTGTTGGGACTCAAGAAAAACCAGTAATTCCAGATAATTTTTTCAATCAGCTCTTAGGAAGGGACTGCGCACAACGAAAGCCAATATAGTTAAAAACTTCGTTTATAATCTGGCCATAGGTAGTCACTTTAGGGAAAACTTTGTTTTTGGGATGTAACCAGACCCGGTTGGTGATACGCAAGGCACCGGCAGAGGAGTTAAAGGAACCACCCCGCACAACTTTTGAATCTCCTGTCTCTGGCCCCTGGGGATTGTTTTTCGAGCGAATTTTATAATAAGGTTCATACCAGTCGTTGACCCACTCCCAGACATTCCCCATCATGTCATAAACTCCATACTGGTTAGGAGCCGTACTGCCAACGGGATGTGTCGTTTTCTCCGAATTATCTTCAAACCACGTATAATTGCCGTGCACCATATTCCCCCAGAAATAGCGGGTCTTCGCACCTCCCCGCGCCGCATATTCCCATTCCGCTTCGGAAGGTAAGCGACAGGCATCTGTCGATTTTTGGATAAATTTCTGCACATCCAGAAAGTTGACTTGCTCAACAGGCAGGTCAGCTCCACTGAATTTGGAGGGCATAAATCCCATCAGCTTTTCCCAACGCGCCTGGGTCACTTCATATTTATCCAGATAGAAATCATCTACACAAACTTCATGCTCCGGTTTCTCGTCTTCCTGGGCATAGTCATTTCCCATGATAAAGCACCCACCTTTTATGAAAACCATCCCTTCGGGGGCTTTGCTGGCTTTTACCTGATCTTCAGGAGAAAGTAGAACCGGTACCACCCGCTCAATAGGGATAGGGGATGGGTCTTCCGTTACCTCTGGCAATTCGGAAAAGCTGGGATGGATTTCCTGATGGGCCTGGTCTTCGGCTTTTTCGGAGCAAGCAGAAACCAGGGAAATAATACTGATAATAATGAAAAATTTAAAAAAACACATTGTTTTAGAAGGAGTTGTAAAAAGTTTGCATAATACCATTTTAATAGCGTTTTACAAAAAAAATCTAGACCTCAACTAATCCCCCCCGAATTTTTCTTGAAATAGCCCTGGAATGAGTTAAAAGGGGTACTTAAACCCCATTCAATCTAAAAAAAGTCTTAAATTTTTCGTCCAAATGCCGATAAATAGAGAAAACGATCTCTTCTTGTCTGAAGGAGCTGGACTTTGCGAATTATAAGACCATTCTGCGTTTATACCCTTTTCGTTATATTTGGGGCAAGTTGCAGTACTCTGGAAACAACCTATCAGAAAACGCGAAATGCGATGGGGGACCTTGTTTCCATAGCCAAGGAAACCTCTCTTCCGACACTCGAACGGGACGAGTATATCGACCTGCAATTCGCCCGGCATCAGTTCAACCGAAGAGAATATGCTGTATCGGAGTTTTATATTAAAAAGACGCTGGTCAATGACCCGGATAACCGAGAGGCCATTCAACTTCTGCCTTGGACCTATTTTTTTCAAAAACGTTTTGATAAGGCGCTAGCGGCTTTCGAACAGGCTCATACCTTATACAAAAAAGACCCAACTCCCTTGCTGGGTATGGGCTGGTGTTATTTCAGCTTAAAGCATTACCAAAAATCTCTGGAAAATTTTGAACATGCCGAAAGATTTGCTCCGCATTCCTATGAAGCTCACAAAGGAAAGGCTTTCATACATCTGGTGCAAAAGCGGAGCCAACTTGCGAAAAAAGAGCTGGAAAAAATTCTTCGTCCTGCCAAGGTAGAAGAGTTGCTGGAAATGTGGACAACCTGGAACCAGACCACCCGGCACTGGGAAATTGTTCCTTCAAACCCCGAATCGAGTTCGATATTTACATTACCGGTTGAGTTTCCCCGATATCGTAGCCTCCTCCTGGGAATGCCCTTGGAAGATACAGAGTCCTTAGATTCTGCATGGAAAAGCTTTCATCAGGGTAAATATACCAAAGCGGCTAACTTTTTTGACGACCTTACTAAAACAAAATCGCCAAACCTGGATGCGGTGAACGGACTGGCCTGGAGCCTTTTGCATGCAAAACAAATCAATAAATCAGAAAAAATATTCAGGGAAATCCTGAATATCTACCCACATTTCTTAGGAGCATTCAAGGGCCTGCAGGAAATCCAGGAAATCAAAAAGCGCCAGGCCGTTTATGTCCAATATTATATGGATTTAGGAAAATACCAGCTCGCAACGGCGAAACTGGATGAGTTATTGGATCGATACAAGGATTGGGCCCATCTTTACAATCAATATGGAAAGGTTTTTCTTGCCCGTAACGAGTATGACAAAGCTCGGGATCATTTTATCAGGGCGCAAGAAATTTCTCCCCACGACAGTGCCGCCCAACTCGGCCTTGAGCAGGTACAAATGGCTCTGGACAAACAGTTATATAAAGCCGACCAGGCTTTGAAAAAGGGTGACTATAAAACAGCAACCCTGATTTATCACGATTATGTCGAAGAAGGTGGCGATCAGACCGTAACCTTGGCTCTGCGTGATTTCATAGGAAAAGGTGATTGGGGTTCCTCTAACTTTTCCATGGCCCATGCTTATAACGGACTTGGCTGGAGCCAGTTTCAGAAAAAACAGTATGCGTATGCCATTAACAAGTTTTCAAAATCCATTGAACATGAAGATTATGAAGCGTCCTCTGCTAAAGGACTCGGCCTATCCCTGTATGCCCTAAAAAATTACCGGGACGCCGTTCCCTATCTGGAAATAGCCTTGCAGTATGACCCCGAAAACAAGGATCTGGCATACAAACTGGACTGGAGTATTCTGAGAAGTGAGTCTAAAGACAGTTCCCAACAGTATTTTGAAAAGATTTTAAAAGACCATCCTCTCCGTGCCTCGCCTTATATGGCTCTCGGTTGGATTCATTACAATTCGAGAAATCCTGATCTAGCAGTGGAATACTTTCTCAAAGCAATATCTCTGGACCCTGACTTTGCCCTGACACCGGAGTTTATGGAATTGCTAAAAAAGGAACGTTTTGGCTGGCAGGCATACAATTTCCTAGGCTGGACATACTATCAAAAGCAATTGTATGACAAGGCCATGCAAATGTTCAGGATTTCTATTAAAATCCAGCCTAACAAATCCGAAGCCCGTAAGGGAATGGGTTATGTCTATTTTTGGCAAGAAAAGTATGATTCGGCTATCACCATGTTAGAGCAATGTTTGGCTTTAAACCCAGACCCCAACCCTGTATTTGAAAGGGTAACCGGTTCCAACGCCATTGCCCCCTTCCAGATGCAGACCACAGCGCGAACCAAACTTGGAAGGATCCACTTTATCAAGGATGATATCCTGATGGCAATCAACCTGTTTAACGAAGAAATCCGCAGGAACCCCAGTCAACCCGATGCCTTTGATGGATTGGGATGGGCTTATCTTAAGCAAGGCCGATCCCTGGAGGCCAGATCGGCATTCAACACAGCAATTCAACTGGAACCTCTTAACAATTCAGCGCAAAAAGGCTTGAAGGAAGCAAAACAGACTATCACCGAAAAACGCCTGAAAACCAAAACCGCTTCCCCATTTTTTTCCTTCCAAACAAGTCCAAACTAGCTAATTAATGTTTTATTTGCGCAAAATCAAAACTTTCGATTGACACCTGCCAAGATTCGCTTAAAATGTACTGTTATCCCACTGGTTGCAAAAATATAAGAGACGCTCAAAGTTTGGGGGGGAAGAGGAGACCTTTCTCTTTTCACTGTAGGAGTGAGAAATCATGGAGTTGAATCTTGATTCGACTCCATGATCCCGGTTGCCTAGTTTTCGTCCTATCTTTCCTTAGAGAACATTTCCAAATAAGAAGACTTAAGGTTATCCACAACGGATGGGTCTGCCAAAGTCGAGATATCTCCTAATTGATCGGCTTCATTGGCGGCGATTTTTCTCAAAATACGCCGCATGATTTTCCCTGAACGGGTTTTGGGTAGCGCGGGAGCCCAGTGTATAATATCCGGTGCGGCAATCGGCCCAATTTCTTTTCGTACGAACTGTACCAGAGTTTTCTTTAACGCATCATCCGGTTGCACCCCATCCATAAGAGAAACGTAAGCATAGATACCCTGCCCTTTTATCTCATGGGGAAATCCTACCACTGCGGCTTCCGCCACACTTTCATTAAGAACAAGAGCTGATTCCACTTCAGCGGTTCCGATTCTATGACCGGCTACGTTGATAACATCATCAACCCTTCCGGTAATCCAATAATAGCCATCTTCGTCGCGACGGCAACCATCGCCGGTGAAATAATAACCGGGATAAAGTTTGAAATAAGTTTCCTCAAAACGTTCATGATCGCCATAAATCGTTCTCATTTGACCCGGCCAGGGTTCAGAAATCGCCAGCACCCCTGTTACCCCGTTGCCTTCAAGTGTCTTACCGGTTTCCGCCTCAATCACTACGGGTTTTACACCAAAAAAAGGCAGGGTTGCCGAACCCGGTTTAGCTGGAGTACAACCAGGCAGAGGTGTTATCAAAATACCCCCGGTTTCCGTCTGCCACCAAGTGTCGACGATGGGACAATTCCCCTTCCCTATGTTTTTGTAATACCAACGCCATGCTTCCGGATTAATCGGTTCGCCAACTGTCCCCAATATTCTTAAACTCGACAAGTCATATTTCGCAGGTGCTTCATCACCATGAGACATAAGCGCACGAATCGCCGTCGGGGCAGTATAAAATTGGGTGACTTTAAGCCGGTCCACCACATCCCAGAACCTTCCTACATCCGGATAAGTGGGAATGCCTTCGAACATGACCGTTGTTGCTCCATTGGCCAACGGCCCATAAATGATATATGAGTGACCCGTGACCCAGCCAATATCTGCTGTGCACCACCAGATATCACCATCCTGATAATCAAAAATATATTTGTGGGTTAGAGCGGTGTAAACCATGTATCCCCCCACACTATGCTGGACCCCCTTGGGTTTTCCTGTTGAGCCGGAAGTATAGAGAATAAACAGGGGGTCCTCCGAAGACATGACTTCAGCCTCACAAACAGGATCGGCATTTTGCGTTTCTTCATGCCACCAGGTATCCCGACCCGATTGCATTTGCACGGAAACCTTTTCCCCCACTCTCTGGGACACAATGCAGGTTTTAACGACTACGCCTGCCTTTTCGGCCAACTGCATAGCTTCATCGGCATTGGGTTTTAAAGGAACCGTTTTCGCACCACGGAATCCTGCATCTGTGGTGATGAGAACAGTGCAGTTGGAATCTACAATTCGATCTGCCAGGGCTATTGGCGAAAAACCACCAAAAACGATAGAGTGAATCGCCCCTACCCTCGCGCAAGCCAGCATGGCAATGGCCAACTCCACCACCATGGGCATATAAATAGAGATTCGATCACCCTTTTTTACCCCGTGACGTTTTAGAACATTGGAAAATTTGCAAACCTCCTCATGCAGTTGCCGGTAGGTTAATTTCCGGTTCTCACCGGGTTCGTTCCCTTCCCATAAAATCGCGGTCTGGTTTCCCCGTTTTTCCAAATGGCGATCCAGGCAATTGACCGTAATATTGGTTTCTGCCCCTTTGAACCATTCAATGTGTATACTGCCGTTTTTGATATTGTAATTGTAGCCACGCACCTGATCCCATTTCTTAAACCAGGTGAAATTTTCTGCCTCATCCGCCCAAAACTTTTCCGGGTCACGAATGGAACGCTCATACATCTCCCGGTATTGTTCCATGTTTTGGATCAATGCCTTCGCGGAAACAGACTCCGAAGGATGATAGATCTCCTCACTCATATTTTTTCTCCAACCGTTAAAAAAACGGTATATTTTTTTAAAGGGACCGGACAGCCCTTGCCGCTTCGGTTAAGGTCCAGAGCCCGTCAGGATGGCTGTACTCTCCATCACGGATATTTAACACCCATGTGCGCATTCGGCCAGTCACCTGTTGCGCGATCATGGAAAACCCTCCGCCGGAGGCGAATTGATCACTGATGTAAATAGTCTTGCCAAACTGGTCTGCATTTTCAAATTTTTTGTCAAACAAAGTCGACATTTCATCTTTGGCAGGTAGCCGCCAATCATCATATCCTGCGTATTTTTTTTCTCTCAATTCACGCACATAATCGCCGCTCTCCTGATAGTTGAGCCATTTCTTCAAATCATTCATGCTATCGTTCTTGCACCACATCAAACCCTGCACCTCGCAGGTGACCGTGCCATCCCCGTTATCGACAAAAATATTTTCAGCGTTATCGCTACTCATAATGCTATAAAACTCTACTTGGGTTCATAAATTAAGATAAAATACCAGCTAACCGCTCACAGACCAGTGAAAAAATTAACATGTCTCAAGCTCCACCACCACAGAAAAAAGTTTTATTGACTCATCTGGACTGGAACCTGCAAAGGTTGGATGAAGTCCTAAAACAAGGAAACACCAATTATTTCAGGAGTGCCGCCCTGCAACGGTTTGGACATACTTATACCATGGCTATAAAGAGCATTCGCGGTTTTGCAGAGCAGGAAACCAGTGATGAGCAATGTATTACATTGGCAATACAAAATGGCTGGATTGAAGACCAACCCCAATGGGCAGAAATGATCGCAGATCATAAACGCATCAACCAAAAACCCACTGAACAAGAAGCGGAAGCCATATACCAGAAACTCCCCGGCTACCTGCAAGCCTTCAAAAACCTATATTCACTACTAGGCGTAGGGCCAACTAGGCAATAGCCCTACTGGCAAGCAAGAAGTTATCCCGGCTAGACGTAGAAATGCTTTAGTTCATCTAGCGCCCTTTTTCTATGAGAAATGGCATTTTTTTCCTGCGCAGTCATTTCGGCATAAGTTCGGTCATGACCTTCCGGAATGAAAATCACATCCCAGCCAAAACCATTTTTTCCTCGGATACTGTCCGCAATTGTTCCTTTCACTTCGCCACGGGCAATCTGCATAGTTTCCCCGTCATAAACAGCGAAACAGCATATCGCTGTTGCTGACCGGTCATTAAAATCTTTAACCATCTTTAACATGCCCTGACAACCCACCGTTTCTTCAAACCATTTGACCAATGCGCCGGGCAAACCGTTCCAGGCATGGAACACCAATCCGGAGTCTTCCACCATCACCGGGCATTGCAAAGCCGAATAGGCTTGCTGGGCTTTATGCCGAACCACCTCATCCAGATCCGGGGACTGGATTTCGAATAGTCCGTCAACCTGAACCGGTTCCAGAGTAAGACCAAGGATTTCTTCCGCTTCCCGCACCTTATTAGGATTTCCCGTGATAAACTTAAATTTGCTCAACACGGAGTACCTACGCAGGCAACTTGCAATAGCTTTTTACTGTTTGCAACGGTTCTTCCCGGCTTGACGACAAACCCTTGCTCCTTGCCTACCCCACTAGAGGTAGCTTGACGAGGTATTGCACATTTGTTATACATTGGCCTTCTCCATTATACCGACAGCCGTTATATCCATTATTTACCACTTAAAAGTAATGAAACCACTTATCCGATTTTTCACCTATTCTTTTTTTCTCGTTTTCCTTAATTCTTGCGGTCAGATTTTCGAGGTCGATGCCGATGTGCAGGCCAGACAGGCCCTGCTTGACCTGATGAAAATACAGGAAAAGTTTTATCAGGAAAACAAGAGATACGCCACCCGCTTCGGAGAAATTGAAAAATACAATCTCAAATATCATTCCGGCATTGTCTATCTTGAAATAGAGTCTGCGGGAAAAGATACATACAGGGCGATTTCCCTGCCTGCGGAATCGACGACTGCACGAGTATTCGCCTATGACAGCAATCAAGGCGGATTTTATGAGATGGAAGGAGAAGAAGTTTCAAAATATGTCCTGGGAGCGTTGAGGCATATCCGCGTTCAAAAACAGGAAAAGGATTTAATTGAACTGACCGGCTGGATGATGATGGCGGGAATGTGCTTTCTGGGGCTGCGTTTTTTTTCGCGTTATCGATGCAAGGAAAACAATCCTGCACTTTGGGCCTATATCTTGTGTTTGCCACCTTTGGGTTGGGCCGTCTCCCTGCTGGGAAATATGGAGGCTAATGTGGTATTCACCCCCACCATAGCCCAGGCCACCTGGGTTTGCTTAGGCTTAGCTCTATCAGGTCTGGGTTTGGGAGGCCTTTGGTTAATGAAAAATAAAACCCCTCCCGCCCCCTTATTAAGCCTGTCGGTATGCACACTGGGAATATGCCTTTTGAGCGCCGGGGTCATGGTGCATATGCTAAAAACTTTTGCCTGATAAAATACTCACCCAAAACGAACAGTGAGAATGTGAAGAGTTTCTGTTTGCTCCCCATTGGAACGGAGGGTAAAACTCTGACCATCGCGGGTATTTCCAGGAAGAATAAACTTGATGGGACCCTCTGAAGAATTCAAAGTCATTACCTTTCCACTGGCAATCTGGTCGCGCAAGATTTTCATTGTATAAGAAAAACGGGCATTCTCGGGTTTTGCGATTTTCTGCACAGGCACATTGAGATTCAACACAAGGTCTCCACGCCTTTTGGAAAATAAACTTTCTTCCCCTTTTCCCGGTATTCTAAGAGACATCTGATTCCAGTCCCCGGAAGGAACTTTGATTTCGAAACGATCTTTACCCGATTTTAAATGCAGGCTGGCACCTTTTTGCAGGATGGACCCTGATATTTTTATATCTTTTTGAATATCCAGTTGGAAAATCCGGGTATCCAGTTCAACCATAAAGTTCAAGCCTGAGAGGTATGCCCTTTGAATGGCCGGATTATTCTTCAGACCTTTAAACAAGTTTCCCCATTTATTAGGGATCAAAGCCTCACGTTGGTCTGGAAGAATATCAGCCGAGGCTTTATAATGGGTTTCCAGATATTCAAAAGCCTGATTGATTTCTTTCAGCCGGGTGTCACTGGACCCTTGGTTGATATCCGGATGAAATTGTTTAGCCAGGGAATGATAGGATTTACGCACCGTCCGCCAATCTTCTCCGGGGGACACGTTGAGGATTCTAAAACATTCGGCAGTTTGCATACGATTCCCTGTATTCAGGTTTTGTGCCAATCCCTGAAATATTGATGACTCGTTTATAATCAAGTAGATATAAAAGTATCGCCTTTTAAGGATCGTTGCAACCGGGAAAAACCTGCCTCAACCGCCAAATTTTATAGTTTATTGTTTTTCAATGAGTTATATTGTACTTATTGAGATTGGTCATGGGCTTTGGCCCGGCAAATATTTCCCCTACAATCTAAAATTACTTGAATTTTTGAAGCTTTTCCTGTTTGCATGATGATGAAAACCCCTGACATGTCGACCCCAGCACAAAACTTCTTTGGGACCACCGAACTCCAACTCAAAAAACTATTTTCTGAATGGAAAGAGCAGCCCTATCGAGTGCATCAGGTATTCACCTGGGTCTATCATTATCATTGCAGGGACTTTAATGAGATGAGCAACCTTTCTAAATCTTTGCGCTCCCGGTTGGCAGAAAACTTTTATTTTGCTCTGCCAAAAATTCAAACTCGAACCCACTCCAAGGACGGGTCAATTAAATATTTATTTGAATTGGACGATGGCGCGGTTGTTGAAAGTGTCTGGATGCCATCGGATTCCAGAAAAACTTTATGTCTTTCCACACAAGTGGGTTGCCGTTTGAATTGTTCGTTCTGTTTAACAGCAAGCCTGGGACTGAAACGAAATTTGACCGCCGGTGAAATTATCGGTCAGCACATCGCTATCAACGAGGAACTCGAAGAAAAAGATAAAATTACCAATGTCGTTTTTATGGGCATGGGAGAACCCCTGGATAATTATGGTCCGGTTGTGGATGCGTTGCGGCTCATGATCTCCCCACAAGCCATGAAAGTTTCAACAAGAAAAGTAACCGTTTCGACATCAGGACTGGTTGACAAAATGAAAGCTTTTCAAGAGGAAAATCTGTTAATAAACCTGGCTATTTCCCTCAACGCTTCCGACAATGCCACGCGTGACAGGTTGATGCCGATAAATAAAAAATACCCCATTGAGGTGCTGATGGATTGCCTCAAAAAATATCCTTTAAAACCACAGAGGAGGCACACTATAGAATATGTCCTGCTTGCAGACATCAATGATTCGGATGAAGATGCCCGCAGACTGGGGCAATGGTTGAAAGATATTCCCTGCAAGATCAACCTTATTCCTTTTAACGCTTTTGATTCATCTGAATACAGGCCTCCCTCGCGCGAGAGAGTTTTAAATTTTCAAAATTATTTGATCGAACAGAATTTTTCTGCCTTTATTAGACAAAACCGGGCCACGGACATACTCGGTGCCTGCGGACAACTTGCCGCCAGCACCAGCGCGACACTGCCCACTCCCGTGGGAGAGAATGTTTAACCCCTAGCCCCCTTGACAGGGGGGAATTGTCGTCCCCCTGATAAGGGGGATTAAGGGGGTTGCCTTTTCGTCTTGATGCAGGACAAAAAGGCTCCTTTCGGATACGGCCCGGCTATGGAGAACAAGTTAAACCAACACTTTTTCCAGAACATTCATGAACAATCCTGATCTGCAAAATCTTGAGCTGTCTATTATTATTCCCTTATATAATGAGCGGGATAACCTGATCCCCCTTGAGGACAAGCTGGAGACAGAGCTATCTAAACTGAACCTGAGTTACGAAATTATTCTTATTGATGATGGCAGTGTCGATGGAAGCGCCCATTTGATCGAATCCATGCAAAAGCATAATCCGCGCATTCGGCTTATCCAGTTCGGCCACAACCATGGGCAGTCTGCGGCATTTGCAGCTGGGTTCAAAGCGGCAAGAGGGAAGATTTTTGTTACCCTCGATGCCGATTTGCAAAACAACCCCGCCGACATCCCTCTTCTTCTTGAAAAAATGCCCGAGTATGACGTGGTGTGCGGCTGGCGCTTTAAGAGGAATGATCCGTGGATCAAAAGGGTCTCTTCAAAAATTGGCAATGCAGTGCGGAACAAATTGAGTGAAGAGGAAATTGCCGATACCGGTTGTTCCCTGAAAGCGTTTCGGCGGGAGTGCTTCGACAATGTTAAGCTCTATAAAGGAATGCACCGTTTTTTTCCCACCTTGATGAAGATGGAGGGGTTCCGGGTCACCCAGGTCAAAGTCAGTCACCATCCCCGGCTTCATGGGGAATCAAAATATAACATTCGCAACCGCCTGTTTTCTTCTTTTCAGGATTTAATGGCCATCCGCTGGATGAAAAAGCGACAGATCAACTACGATATTATTAAGGAGGATTGAATGACCGTAAACCAATGGCTGATCATTGGGTTCATAGGGCAAGCCCTTTTTGGCGCCCGTTTTATTATCCAGTGGATTGTTTCCGAAAAAAAGGGGGAGAGCACCATTCCTCTTGCGTTCTGGTATTGTAGCATTGGTGGCGCGATGATACTTTTGACTTATGCCATCCACAAGCAGGACCCCGTGTTCATTGTCGGACAAAGCCTGGGAAGTATTATCTATGTTCGCAACCTGATACTCATAGACCGCAAGAAAAAAGCTCTGGCTTCAGTGGGAACTAATAATGAGTAACTGGAAAATCAGAATCGGCGGCCTGGCCCTCATGGTACTGGGCGGGTTCCTTTTTGTCTGGTCCGTGAAAACCATTCAGTCAGAGTGGCCGCAAATATTTGTGGGTTTGCTCTCTGTATTCAGCATATCCATGGGTTTTGCCCTTCTCATCATGCCGCTGGATTTGCACGAGGATGGCTCCACACCGGATTGACATTCCATTTCTGCTTCCCTACCCTCTATAAAATACCCTTATTTCCTGCCTGAAAAAACAGAAAAACCTTTTATTAGCAATGGTTTTGAAAGTCCTTGACTTTGCCCAACCCGTATGTTATTTCTCTACATTCTTTAACCCTTTTAGCCTCAAAACAGGTTAAAAGTATTGGAGAATTGAGGTTTTCCATAGTTGGGAAACGTGTACTTATCACCTTCTTAACACGCCTTTCATTTTATTGATGATGAAACAATCTCAAAGTCCTTTTAAAAGCGCCTTTTTTAAGACTCTCCTCTGCCTGATTTTTGTTTATCTGCTGGGCCATTTAACCCCTTTCCTCTCTGTTTCTTCTAATTCCATTTTTTCGAACCTGAGTTTTCAGACCCTGGCATATGCTGAAGAAGAAGATGAAGAAGATGAAGAAGATGAAGAAGATGAAGAAGATGAAGAAGATGAAGAAGATGAAGAAGATGAAGAAGACCTCTCCTACTTAACAGATATCGGGCCTGCGGCAGATCACGAATTTGAAGAGTTCTCGTTCCTGGGTTTTAGCAATCGTAAGATTACCTGGTTTGCTGCCCAGATGCATATTCTCTTCGCTTCTTTCATTCTCGGTTGCCCCATGTTTGTGGTCATCATGGAGGTTATGGGTGCCCGCCGGACCCAAGGAGTTCGTAAAGCCATCATCCTGTCAAACGTGTTTTTGGGTGTTCTCATAGGCGTTGTTATAGGCATCACCGGTGAAATCATAATCGGGATCCATCATGGCGTCTTGTATGGGCTATGGGCTTGCGCATTCGGCGCTTTAATAGTCAGTTTCCTGAATTATTTCCACCGCTTGATGAATATTCGAGCATCCGCCTTTGTTGGAGCGATATTTGGAACCCTGATATCCATGGCGCTGACACCGGTTGAACATTATGAAACTTCCGGAATTATCCTTGCTTTGGTCAATGGAGCGGTCGGCGGCCTGCTCTCCAATGGCATCATGTTTGCCAAATCGGATTTCAAATTTGAGCGTCTGGCCCATGAAATCACCAAAGTAATTGGAATTTGCTACAGTTTTACGGCTCTGACAGGAGGTCTCTTCCTCTTTATTATGCTGGTTGCCTATAAGGACTTTATTACTTATCTCATAGCCTCTTTTCCGGTCCTTTTCATGGTGGCCTACCCCAGCCTGTTTATTCTGGAAACGGTGATCATGTACATCTATGTCTACTCATGGGATCCGCTGAACAAGGCCAATAAAAAAGGACGGCATATTGTTACTGGCATATTTCTGAATGTCTTTGGTCTCACTCTGCTGATGGCCCTGGATGGACCTGCAACCTTCATGCAGGCCCCGACAAAACCTCTTGCCGACCTCCTCACGATGGGGGAGTGGGATAAGATTACCACTTCAATTTGGATGCCCCTGAACTATCACCGGCTGGTGGGCAACGGAACCTTTGGCGGTTATATGGTTTGTATCATCGGTGCATATATGTACCTGTGGTCAGATAAAAAAGAAGAGCGGGAATATTATGACTGGGTCGGTTATATCGGCAACCTCATCGGCGTTGCCATCATGATTCCCCTGCCGGCAATGGGTTATATTTTCGTCGCTGAAATTTATGCATATGACGCCAACATCGGCATGTATATCATGTCCGACCGGGAATCCATGTTCATGCTGGTGCAAGGGCTTTTGGTAGGAACCATGTTCAGCGTCAGCAACATTTATATGTGGGTCAGCATGAAGCGGATTGAGAACGCTCAAAGATTTTTCCCAGCTATGAAGTTTGGATTCGTGTTGATTGTTATTTCCGCCACCATCTGGTTCACTCCCAGACGGTTCTTCGCCACCATGCTTCCTGAACCCGGCATGAATCCAGATATGGTTTTGCCGGATAATCTGGCTTTTCTGGCCCTGATGGTTTCAAAAAATACGGCGGCATTCTGTTTAGTGACCGTTACCTTTATTAACTATATTTTTTATACCATCGCGACCAAAACTGGAAAAGTGCATTATGGCAAGATCAATCCGCTAGGGCCTTACGTTCTTATTTTCCTGGGATTCTCAGATATCTGGCTGATGAGCTGGATGGGTACCATTCGGGAACTGTCGAGGATGAATTGGCATATTTATAAGGTGTTCAAGGATGTGACCCCGGAAAAATTTGCGCCGACCCTGGCTGAGTCGGGCTTCCACGTCACAGTGATTGTTTGGACCTTTTTCGTCCTGATGACAGCCATCATCTGGATTGGAATCAAGTATCCCAAAACCAAACCGAAAGAAACCGGGCCTGTGCAGGCAGCACCGCAAATGGCCGAATAAGTTTTCTCAGGAGCAAACGTGTAATGAAAATTGACATGATCATTATTGGTGTTATTGCCGCGTTAAGTGGTCTGTTCGCCCTTTACACCACTTTTGGGATTGCAGGGGCCATTACCGGGGCGGCAGTGATGCTGATTTATGCCCTCCTCTTAAATATCAAACCCAAAAAACTGGAAGAGAAAACCCTTTTCCAGAACATCCGGTTCAAGGTTCCTGTAATTATAGTTATAGCAGTAATCCTTTGGGTCTTGGCAGGTAAATTTAATTTCCCCATCTGGTGGCAAATTGAGTTTGTCACTTTCGCTTTTGTGGGTTTCTTCTTCTTTACGCTTCTGGACTGGAAAACGCTCAAGCTGGAAAAAACACATTTTGACTGGGTCACTCGGTTACTGGCTACCTATGCCCTTGCCTCCGGTATATTTATCGGGGTAACAGCGCAACTGCCTCAATTTGATCCGGAGGTTGAGATCGCAAAACTCAACAGGCCCCCCATTAAATTAGAAGGTTTGGCTGGACCGGAAGTCATCGCTGCAGGACGTGAAGTGTTCGAAAACAATAAATGTTTCAACTGCCATAAAGTTTTCTGGGAAGGCAACTCAGATCGTGGCCCCAATTTAGGTTCCAAACAGATCGGCCTTTACTCCGAGGATTATATTAAAGGTCAAATCCTCAACCCTCGAGAAAATCAAGCTCCGGGTTTTGAGGACCCCAAATCCAAAAAAGCCATGCCGACTTATTATGGAGATGATTTAAGCGAAGATGAACTGACTGCTCTCGTGTCTTTTTTAAAAACCTTGCGGGACCCGACCCATATGCCTGTGGAAGGCAAATTCCCCAATCAATGG
>Ga0209554_1001226_pt1 | contig 19818 bp, 16 predicted proteins | sample MarorgKNORR_S2LV_5_FD_188221 | JGI IMG/M metagenome (GOLD analysis project Ga0209554, IMG submission 188221) | Marine microbial communities from the Southern Atlantic Ocean, analyzing organic carbon cycling - Bottom_A/KNORR_S2/LV (SPAdes) (version 2) | ecosystem: Environmental > Aquatic > Marine...
GGTGTCCAGATGAGCAAGACTCTCTTATCACGATTCCAGAACCTGCTGAGCGGTACGCCCGTGGCCGGCAGGGCGGAATTCGATGAGCCGCAGAATAAAGGATTCGTCATTTCGATGTGCGTGCTGACGTCTTTTGTGCTTTGGTTCGCCTTCAGCATGCAAGAGACCTACACGCAAGTGCTGGAATTCGACACCGAAGTGTTGAATCTTCCGCCGGATATGGCTCTGAGCCAGCTCCCGCCGAAGACCATCCAGGTTCAGATCGAAGGGGAAGGAATTCAGATACTGCGCCTCTACTACAAGCCGCCGGTAATACCAATCGATGCCTTGGCAGAAGAGATAAACCTGGCGATGAAGGCGCCAGAGTTCATAACGAATGTCAGCATTCTGGCAGTCACACCCAGACTGGTTGACATTGGTCTTGAAGAGCGGGTAGTCAGGCGCGTCCCCATCCGCTCTCGGGTGTCCATGGAATATGCTTCTACCTTCAGAAGAATTGGTGACATCAAACTGTCTCCGGATTCCATTCTCATTTCAGGAGCTCGTTCCATTGTGGATGGGGTCGAATACTGGCCGACGGCGCAGCGTAGTCTTGGTGAGATGCGTGACTCGCTGGATGTAGTCATTGCGCTTTCCGATTCACTGAGCACACTGATTTCTCTGGAGTTCAGTGAGGTCCGCATCCAAGCCAATATTCAAGCCTTCACGGAGGCTGAGCGGATTATTGAGGTTCGGACCATGGATTTACCGCCAGGCATGGGCGTCAACTACTCGCCCACGACGGTAAGAGTGGTTTACCAGATACCCATTTCTCAGTTTGATGCCTCGCTCGAAACGGACGATTTTTATGTTTTCGTGCCGTACGAGGACATTGTTCTGGACAACCTGGGCGAGGTCTATCCGATCCTGCATGTGCCCGATTTTCTGGAAATTCAAAATCCCGTTTTCAGTCCCGAGTCCCATCGGTATTTTGAACTGTGATGTTTGGGCGGCAGAACGGGGAGCGGAAATCTCGTCCGACCTGGGTTGAACTATCTGAAGGAATTCTGACCGCGGATGGTGTCTGGTATCACACGCGGGAGGAGGATTTACAGAACTTTGCCCCGGAGGTGATCGAGCACTACGGAATTTCTGTACTTCTAGGGCGGTCCGACTCCTGGGTAAAACTGCCGGTAACAGCGACGCTTCTCTCGCTGATTCTATTCTTGCTGGTCGTCTCACCGTGGTTGGCGGCCCTTTACGCTCTGGCGGTTTTTCTTCTACTTTCCCTGCTATCGCCGTTCGTCGTTTTTTTCGGACTGATTCCAACCGTGTCCCGGCTCAATCACCCCATCGCGCAAGGACTCGGATATATCGCTGTTCTGACCTTTCTGGCTGCGAACAATCAGATGGCGGCTCTCGGCGTGGGACTCATCGGATTCGTGGTTCTGAGGTTGCAGTTCGTGACGAGACTGATAGCCCCGTTGTCTTCTCGTTTTCACAAGGCCATGTCGCCACTGAGCGCTCCAGATTCGATCCTTCGAAACGTATTGATCCGAGCATCACTGAAACATGGCTATGATGCGGGTGCACTGTCGAAAATGCAGGATCGGATGCTCGACATCATGAACTATCGAAAAAAGTCTGCCAAGTAGTCGAAAATTAATATATTTGCGCCCGGCCTTCTCATTTCTCACATACCCACACCTCATTATCCAGGCTCCGGACCTCCATACACAGAAGACATCAGGCTTCGGGCAAGAGCTTCGAAAGAAGCTCAAAACGGCTCTGGAGCATCATTTGAGAGATGCTGACCCCGCGGACAGCGGGTTGATCCGCATTGAAATCCCGCTTCCTACGATCGATCCATTTACCTGGCTGCACGCGCAAAAGGGTCTGGATCACATGTATTGGCGAGGCCGTCACGCCGATGACAGGGTGGCCATGTGTGGAGTGGCCCGTGTGATTTCGGGAGACAATCGGCCTGATTTTGAACATCTTGGCCGCGAAATCGATGAGTTTCTCGAACGACCTGGTGCCGAACCCCGACTGTATGGTGGACTGCGTTTCGATCTGGACCGCAACGCTGACACCACGTGGTTCGGTTTTCCCGCATGGCGATTCGTCCTTCCGAGGTTTGAGTTGCACCGCCACGGCGAACGAACCTTTCTCTGTTGCAACCTCGTGTTGCCCGAGGACCTTACCATCCAGGATACGCTCTTCGAGCAAGTCGCCGAACTTACGTTCCCCAGGGGAAAGCTTAACGAATTGCTACCCAGACCAGTTCACCGAACAGATTACCCCGGATTTGATGGATGGAAAAATCAGGTCAAGTGGTCACTCGATGCGTTCAGTAGAGAATTGCTGCAAAAGGTCGTGCTCGCGCGCCGGGTAGACTTCAAATTTGAGGAGATTCCCGACCCCGTCCTCTTACTGAATGTTCTTCAGGGGGCGACTCCAGATTGCTTTCACTTCCTTTTTGAGTCTGAGGAAGGAGTTTTTCTGGGTGCTACGCCAGAGCGCCTTTTTTTCCGCCGGGGAAGAGAAGTCTTCAGCGAAGCCGTAGCGGGCACCCGTCCGAGAGGGGAGACCACCGACGACGACGAGGCCTACTTGGCCTCCCTCCTGGGAAGCGAGAAAGACCAGCGGGAGCATGCCTTTGTTCGTGATTTTATCAGGGATGTACTGAACGCCTGTTGCCAGTCGGTTACGGTGGACGAGGTCGCGTCTGAGATGAAACTCGCAGGAGGAAGGCATCTTTGTTCGCGCCTTTCCGGTACGCTCCTGCCGGGTATTACGGATCTGGATCTGCTCGATCGATTGCACCCGACACCGGCTGTAGGCGGAGCGCCGACGACACTGGCAATGGAAGCCATCGACTCACTTGAAGACTTTGATCGGGGCTGGTACGCGGGCCCCATAGGCTGGATTACAAGGGACTCAGCCGAATTTGCGGTCGCTCTTCGGTGTGGGGTTCTCGCAGGAGACACGCTGTCTCTGTTTTCGGGCGCGGGACTCGTCGAAGGCTCGGAGCCTGGTGACGAATGGCTCGAAATTGAACAAAAAATTACGGACTTTACCCACATTCTCGGTCTTGAACTCAAGAGCCCCAAATAGAAATCGATTCTGGACCGATCTGATGGTCGAAGAGCTCGTCAGAAATGGCGTGACGACCTTTTATGCAGCTCCTGGATCCAGATCTACCCCTCTTGTGATGGCCGCGGCCTCCCACGAGCTGACTACCGTTCACATGCATTTCGACGAACGAGGAACGGCTTTTCAGGCCCTGGGATACGGCAAAGCCAGGGGTCATGCGGCGGCATGGATAACCACGTCCGGGACTGCGCTGGCAAATGGATATCCCGCAGTCATCGAGGCATCGATGGAGGAGGTGCCCATGATTCTTCTGACGGCAGATCGTCCTCCTGAGCTGCGGGACACCGATTCCAATCAGACCATCGGGCAGCAAGGAATTTTTGGAGACTACGTAGAATGGTTCGTTGATCTCGCGGCGCCGTCGGGCGACATTCCGGCGGAGTATGTGCTGACGACCATCGACGAGGCTGTGGCTCGATCGCGCAGAGGCGCCGTTCACCTCAACTGTATGTTTCGCGAGCCTTTGGCACCTACTCCGAAACCGTACGAGGACAATGCGTCGGCACGATTGCAAGAGTGGGACGAAAGTGGCGCCCCGTTCACGACGTACCAACATGCAGAGTCTGTCAGCCGTGACAGTGTCACCAGGCTTCTGGATGAGCTGGCTGGCGCCAAACGGCCCATGATCCTTCTGGGCCGATTACGCGGTGATCCTCTCGCCATCAGGGATGCAGTCATTCGGTGCTGCAAGCCGTTTGGCGCTGTGTTCATCGCCGATATATCCTCTCAGGCGCGCCTTGGCCTGGATTCAAAAATCGGGATAGCTCATGCAGAAGCCGTGTTTTATGGGAATCCTCCAGAATTGCTGAGCCCGGACCTCGTGATTCAGTTTGGAGCCTCTCCCGTATCGAAACGCACGCTGGCTCTCGCTGCGCAGGCACGGCACATCGTGGTTGATTCCCGGCGTCGCCGCATTGACCCCTCTCACTCCCTGGACCACCGAATCGAGGCTGATCCACTCGAAATGCTCTTTCTGTTGGTAGAGCGGGTCGAATCTGAGAACGGTGCAGCTCGCCCAAAAATTGATTCTGACTGGCCAGCCAACTGGAAAAAGGTCATCAGCACATCAGAGGAGTGGCTGCAACAGGACTTGGGCCAGAAACTGACCGAACAGACCACGGCAAGGACGCTGAGTGAGTGTCTGAATTCTGATGTCGTTCTGGCCGTCGCTTCCAGCAACCCTATCCGGCACATGGATTTGTGCAGTTCAACCAGCGGGGCGTCCACTGCACTGGTTGCGAACAGGGGTGCCAGCGGTATCGATGGCACCATCGCGACCGCAATGGGCTTTGGCGACGGCCATCGAAAGCGCCCAGTAGTACTCATCGGCGACCTGGCGCTCCTGCACGACATGAATTCTCTCGCGCTGTGTGCTTCTCGAAATGCTATTGTGGTCGTGATCAATAACGATGGTGGTGGCATCTTTTCTTACCTGCCCCTGCGCGATCAGGGTGCGGAGTTCGAGACTCTCTTCGGCACTCCTCACGGTATGGGATTTGAGAGCGCCGCGGCTCAGTTCGGCCTCGCTCATTCCCTGGTCTCAACCATTGACGATCTGCGCGTGGAAATTACCAGTGCGCTTGACTCCGATGGTTCCGTGGTCATCGAAGTGCGCACACAGAGGGACGCAAATCTCGAAGAACAACGCCGGATACTCGGCGCGATGGCCGCACGTATCGAGCGACTCTTCGGAAACTGATCATGAAAGTTCGCTTCACAGATCGATTCATACGCTGCCGGCTTTCCCTGGAAGATGTTCTCAGCCTGGAGATGAACAGCAATATCGCTCTCGTACTTCCCTTCCTGGCGCAATCGTTTTCGATATCCCTGTCTTCAATGGAGGACATTTCTAAGGCAAATGTGAGGCAGAACAATGCACACCTGCAGATCGATATTCCGCGAGAGTGGACTCGGGACTGGGCCAACAATGATAGAGTCGGATTCGATTTTATGGCTGAATCGTCCTCTGGTCAGCCTTTGCGCATTGTGATAGAGAAAGATTTCCCGTGCGAGCATGGTCCGGATAGCAAGTCCACCGCAGGAATACCAACAAAAATGGATTGAATCCTGATGCTGGATTTGAACTTCAAGTGGTTGGTTGGTGGGGGGCAAAAACAGGCGCAAGCGCCTTTAATATTTCTGCATGGCTTTCTGGGTAATGCCGATGACTGGTCCTCGATCGCGCGCGGACTTTCCTGTCCATCGCTGGCCATTGATCTTCCAGGCCACGGTGGTTCCATGGGGGCGAAAGGAGACTGGCTCGAAGTAACCAGCGGTGCCCTCGATCGCCTGATGGATGTCGAGCGCATCGAACGGGCTCGCGTGGTCGGATATTCACTGGGAGGCCGGGTTGCGATGCATTTTGCGTTGAAATTCCCCGATCGGATTGAGAAGCTAGTTGTGGAGTCGAGCAACCCCGGTATTGAGATCTCCGCTGAAAGGGCCGCGCGCCGTGTGTCTGATGACATCTGGGTCGAAAAAATATTGCACGATTGGCCCAGTATGTTGTCCGAGTGGTACAATCAGCCCGTGTTCTCCTCTCTTCTCGATTCGCCCCTGCTCTACCTGATCAAAAAGGAGAGAGCAACAGGCGATCCCACCAGACTTGCCGAGGCTCTTAGAGGGTACTCCGCGGGACGCCACCTCTCGATGTGGAGCCAGTTGTCAGATTTGGAACCAGAGATGCTGTTCATCGCTGGCACCCGGGACAGGAAATACCAGGACATCGGCTCGCGACTTCAGGAGAGCTCTCCCAGAATCAATTTCGTACCGATCGAGGGTGCCGGCCATATTGTCCACACGGAGCAGCCCAGGGCTTATCTTGCCGCGCTCGTGGAATTTTTTGAATTCGAACAAGGCTGAACCATGTCTGCAGTCGATTGGAAAACGGTCCGGGAATACACAGATATCCGCTACCATAAAGCTGAAGGAATCGCAAAGATTACCATCAATCGGCCTCAGGTCCGAAACGCGTTCCGACCCGCAACGGTATCAGAGATGCGAGAAGCTCTGCAGGATGCGAGGGATGATGAACGAATCGGCGTCATCATTCTAACAGGAGAGGGGCCGGAAGCGTTTTGTAGTGGCGGCGATCAGAGCATCAGAGGCGATGCTGGATACAAGGAGGAGGGCACAGGCATGATGCGCTTGAATATTCTGGATTTTCAGCGAGAAATCCGGACCTGTCCAAAACCGGTGATTGCGATGGTCGCGGGCTGGGCAGTCGGTGGTGGACACGTACTCCACGTTTTGTGCGATCTCACCATCGCAGCCGACAACGCAAAGTTCATGCAGACCGGTCCCAAAGTCGGATCGTTTGACGGCGGATATGGCGCGAGTTACCTGGCCCGAATCGTGGGGCAAAAGAAAGCGCGAGAGATCTGGTTTTTGTGCCGGTCCTACACGGCCCAAGAGGCAGAGAGAATGGGGTTGGTCAACACAGTGGTACCTCTGGATCGATTGGAGGAAGAAACCGTGCAGTGGTGCCGCGAGATCCTGGCGAATTCTCAAATGGCCATTCGCTGCCTGAAGGCAGGCTTGAACGCGGACTGTGACGGTCAGGCTGGACTCCAGGAACTGGCAGGCAATGCCACCATGCTGTTTTACATGAGTGAAGAAGGACAGGAGGGGCGCAACGCCTTCAACGAAAAGCGGAAGCCCAATTTTTCCCAGTTCCCATACCGCCCTTGATTTGAATTCTCGTGTGGGCATATGGATCGAAGCAGCGCGGCCCAAGACTCTCTGGGCCGGCATAAGTCCTGTTTTGCTGGGGGTAGCGGTGGCGTATTCGGACGGCATCTTTCACGCGGTCTCGGCCATTCTTGCGTTGACCGGAGCCGTTCTCATACAGGTTGGCACCAATTTCCACAATGACCTGGCTGACTTCAAGAAAGGTGCCGACACCTCCGATCGGCTCGGCCCCCGGCGCGCTGTTCAATCCGGGATGGTGACTCCGGCCGCAATGAAACTGGCAACCTATCTCACCTTCTTCGCAGCGCTTCTTTCGGGCATATACCTCATGATGCGTGGAGGATTGCCCATTGTGGTCATTGGCTTCTCCTCCATCGCGTTCGGGCTCTTGTACACGGGTGGGCGATACTCGCTGGCTTATCTCGGGATCGCGGATGTCTTCGTCCTGATCTTTTTTGGCCCGGTCGCGGTGGCGGGTACCTATTTTGTACAAGGTCTCTCGTGGCCCATCGAAGTCTGGATCGCAGGACTGGGTCCTGGCCTCCTGTCGGTGGGAATCCTTCTGGCCAACAACATTCGAGATGTTCTCGAAGACGGGCGGGCAGGGAAGAAAACGATAGTGGTGCGGCTCGGCAGGGACGCCGGAATCAGGATATATGTAGCCTGTATGGTACTGGCAGCCGCTGTACCGGTGGTGCTCTGGAAGGGTTACGATTCACCCGCATGGATTCTGCTCTCACTCCTTGCAACTCCACTCTTTTTCAAAGCCGTAACACTACTGCGGGCGATTCCCCAGGAGGATGGTGCGCGCCTGAACGGAGTTCTGGCCATGACGGCAAGGAACTTGCTGATTTACACTATCCTGTTTTCCCTTGGATGGGTAGTGGCGGCCTGAAATGGGATCGATTTTTCCGGCTAGTGTGAAAATGAACACCTCTACAACATTGCGCTTCTTTACCTACTCGCTCGCGATGAAGGAGCCGGTTCCGGTCGGCGGCGCCATGATGTCCACGCGCAGAGGAATTCTTGTTCGCGCCGAGGACGGTAGGAGCAACACGGGATGGGGAGAGGCGGCGCCCCTGGATGGTTATGGCCCAGAAACGTTCGACGGCGCTCTGGAAGCAGTTCGAAGCGGACAGGTCACTCCCTCGCTCGAGTTCGCTGTGGATTGTGCCCGCAGGGGGATGGTGGCGGCCAAGAATGGGACCTCGTTTGCTTCCTCTCTGGGGGAATTGAAACGGTCATGCATGGACAATGTGAGACTGAATCCAGCAGGATCCGTACGCGCCGGGGTCAGTGTGAAGTTCAAAGTCGGGCGCAATTCCGCTCGTGAGGACAGTGATCGCCTACTCAACTGGATGGAGCTCAATCCAGAATGCACCGTCCGGCTCGACGCCAACGGTCTCTGGAAGCGCGAGGATGCTCTTTTATTTGCTGATCACGTCGGGGGGCGCCGCGAGCGGATCGAGTTCATTGAAGAGCCCTGGATTGGCTGTTTTGAGGTCGACAATAGAGGCGAGTATCCGCTTCGACTGGCCATTGACGAGAGTCTTAACTCCGAAAATTGGGTCCATGCGGACATCGTAGTCCTGAAACCATCACTCCTTGGTGCAATCGATGGCGTGATGAGCCGGGCACTGATGATTCAAGACTCGGGGCGCAGCGTTGCCTGGTCCTCGGCGTACGAATCGGGAGTCGGCATGACTGCGCTCGTTGGGATCGCGTCTCGCTTCGACGGACCTGCTGTCGGATTTGGTACCTATGGATATTTACAGGACGATGTTGGAGCGAAGATTGAGAGTCTGGAGGGTGACTCCATCTGTGTTGCAGATCTGCCGGCCCACCCCGGAGCAGACATCGATATGGGCCGCCTGAACGAAATCCACCTGACGTGAGCCCGAATCCTTCATACCAGGAAGCTTATCTGAGCAGGAGTGGATTGGGTCCACCGATCTGCCCGATATCATGGCAAGCGATCCATAATCCGGACTTTCGGGCCGTCGCCGAGGCCGACGGACGTGATCTCACCTTCGCAGAGCTGGACCGACTGGTTGAGCAGAGGGCTGCTCTATACTCAACGTTCCAACCATCAGTAGTGCCCTTGCGCTCATGGAATACGGTCCAGTTGATCGCCGATATATACGGCGCGCTTAGGGCGGGCCGGCCTCCGTTCGTCATCAGTCCTCGTTGGCCGGACGCTAGATTCGACGAAATAGTCACCCTGGCTACCCAAGCGCCAGCGCACGCTGAACAACCTGTCGAAGCAAAAAAAGAGGATGTTCTACTCGGATTTACACTTGTTTTAACTTCCGGCAGTACAGGAAGCCCCAAGATTGCCTTCCACACCCCCGAAAATCACCTGTCATCCGCGATCGCGGTCAATAGCATTCTCGAACCCGGAGTCGGAGACAGATGGCTCTGGAGCCTTCCTGCCTTTCACATTGGGGGCCTGGCCATACTGTGGCGGTCGTTCGTTGCGGGATCGGCCGTGCAACTGGCGACGAGAGATCAGTCGATAGCTCAGCAACTTCTTTCGGCGCCGCCGACTCTGATTTCGTTGGTGCCCACTCAGCTTCACGATCTGGTTACCGAAGGCGTGCGGTGCCCCGCGGCCGTCCGGGACGTGGTCGTCGGCGGCGCCAGTCTGAACGCAGACCTTCTCGCGAGCGCAATTGAACTGGGCTATCCCATTCGGACCACCTATGGGATGACCGAAACCAGTTCCATGATCAGTCTTTCCGACAGGTGGGGTAGTGCGAGTAGTGCGAGTGGCGAGACTAGCGAGAGAAAAAATGTGCACGCAGGCATCCTACTAGGCGGTGTTGAAACTCGCACGGACGACGAGGGCGTTCTCGAAGTGCGGGGACCGGTAGTATTTCAGGGCTACGCAGGCTTGGAGCGCGATCAGGAAGACTGGATGTCGACGGGGGATACGGTTCGGTTTACGTCAGAGGGTAATCTGGAAATTGGTGAACGAGCGGACGGAATGATCCTGTCTGGTGGCGAAAATATCGATCCTAATGAGGTTGCCGCGACGTTGTCTTCATTGGAAGGAGTGGTAGCAGCTGTGGTGGTGGGCGTTCCGCACGCGCGTTTTGGTGAACGACCGGTGGCCTTTGTCCAGATGTCGGGAGAGCTGCCTACAAAGGACTGGTTCGAATCCGAACTTGCTGCCCTCTTGCCTAAGTTTTGCATTCCCGATCACTTCCTGAGTCTTGGCCCGATTCCTCCCGAAGCCCTGAAGCACTCGCGCGCCGAATTAAAGGAGAATGCGATCAGGATCGTTGCAACCCTGAAGGATCCTCTCCCGTAAGCACAAAGCGTGTCCAGACTCCCCTACGAGAGGGCTTCAGAATGGACACCTCATAAGGAAGAACGAATTCGAGGGAAGCAACCGATAATTCCATGTCAGAATCAGCACGTAGCGGTAGATCAAAATGGCTCCTGGCCGGCGGCCTGGTAGTTCTCATCATGTTCCTCACGAACACTGATGTCGCCCATGTTCATATGGGAGGCTCCTCCCTCTGGTGGATCATCCTGATAGTGATCGCGGTCTATTGCGTCAACAGCGGCAGATGCCGGTGCGGATGGGGTGGTTTCGGCGATGATCTGGATGATGATGACGTCGATGGCGATGATGTCGATAAAGAGGACCTCGACGATAAGGAAGAAGAGTAGGGCTGAAAAGCCTGGATCCAGTCGGTAATTCTGTTCCCGTTCGTTTACTGGACCCGACGCGCACCGTAGATTCGCGGAATGAGATTATTCCGTCAGACATACGGCAATGGCGACCCCCTGATTATCGTACACGGCTTATTTGGAGCCGGCGGCAATTGGGCATCTCTGGCCCGAAAGCAGTTTGGCCGGTATTTCCGAACGATTGTCGTTGACCTCAGGAATCACGGTCGGAGCCCACATTCTGACGTCTTCGATTACCCGGCCATGGCTCAAGACCTCCTTGAGTTGCTTGAAGACGAACACCTGCCTCAAGCGCATTTTCTGGGACATTCCCTGGGCGGTAAGCTCGGAATGCACCTTGCCCTTGAACACAGCGAGGTCGTCGATCGGCTGATTGTAGCAGACATCGCCCCGAGAGCATACGAGCCCCGACATGAATCGATTTTCAGGGCACTGGAATCCATCGATCCATCCCTCTTTGAAAGTCGCCCAGAAATTGAAGCAGCGCTGCAGCCTATGATTCCAGAGGAAGGCCTGAGGCAGTTTCTGATGAAAAATCTTACGCGGGAAGACGGAGAATTCAGGTGGCGGATCAATCTGCCCGTCATTCGAGCATCCTACAGCGATGTATTGGGGGTTGTCGAGAGCTGGAATTCCTTCGAGGGCGACACCCTCTTTATTCGAGGAATGGAGTCTGGATATCTTAAGGAGGACGATCTGCCTTCCATCCGAGCGCTGTTTCCGTTTGCGGAGATGAAGGAAATGGCGGGTGCGGGCCACTGGCTCCACGCGGATGATCCAGATCGCTTTTCCAACCTGGTACTGGATTTTCTGAGGGCTTCCTGAATCGCATTTGGTAGAACCAGCCCGTAGGATGGTCGTTCGAGTGCTCCATCGCTCGAAATCCGCCACCCATGGACGACCGCAGAACAATCCTGTTTAAAGCTCTCTCGGAACGAATTCTCGTCCTGGACGGCGCTATGGGCACGCTCATTCAGAACGAAAAGCCCCAGGAAGAGGACTTCAGGGGTGATCGTTTCGCAGGTCATGGCCAGCCCCTTTTCGGGAATAACGACCTTCTGTCTCTGACCAAACCCGAGCTGATCAAGGGTATCCACGAAGTGTACCTGGCTGCAGGATCGGATATCATCGAGACCAACACCTTTTCTGCCAATCGGATTTCGCAGGCTGATTACGGTCTCGAAGATGCATCGTCCGATATCAATCTGGCGGCCGTGCGTGTGGCCCGCGAAGCCGCTGATGCTTGGACATTGCGCACGCCGGATAAACCCCGATTTGTGGCCGGCGCAGTCGGTCCCACGAATGCGTCTCTGAACATGTCTCCCGATGTGAACGACCCGGGATTCAGGACGGTAACCTTCCAGCAGATGGCCGCCTCTTATGCCGAGCAGATTTCTGCGCTGATGGAGGGCGGCATCGACATCCTGCTCATCGAGACCATCTTTGACACGTTGAACGCGAAAGCTGCGATTTTCGCTATCAACCAGGTATTTGAGACGAAGGGTCGGACCGTGCCCGTAATGATATCCGGCACCATCGTGGATCAGAGCGGCAGAACGTTGTCAGGCCAGATCACGGAGGCATTCTGGATCTCTGTGTCCCACACCCCCGAATTGATGTCGATTGGGTTGAACTGCGCACTGGGTTCGGAGCAGATGCGTCCATATCTCCAAACGCTGTCGAACATCGCCCCGGTTCTGACGAGTTTATATCCTAATGCGGGTCTTCCGAACGAGTTCGGGGGATATGATGAGACGCCCGAATTCATGGCGTCTCAGGTAGATGCCTACGCAGCTGACGGTTTTCTGAATATTGTCGGGGGGTGCTGCGGTACGACGGCCGACCATATTCGTGCTATTGCTGACGCCGCCTCGAAACATCCGCCGCGTGTAATTCCCTCCCCCGAGGCGACGCTGCGGACATCCGGGCTCGAGCCCTTCATATTTCGAGAGAACCTGAACTTTGTCAATATCGGGGAACGCACCAATGTGACGGGCTCGCGTCGCTTCGCCCGCCTGATCAAGGATGACAACTACGATGAAGCGGTCTCAGTCGCTCTTCAGCAGGTGGAGAACGGTGCGCAGCTGATCGACGTGAACATGGATGAGGGCCTGCTTGATTCGGAGAGTGCCATCACCCGGTTTCTGAACCTGATTGCTGCAGAGCCGGATATTGCTCGCGTACCGGTCGTTGTCGACTCGTCGAAATGGGATGTTATCGAAGCCGGATTGCGTTGCGTGCAGGGCAAGTCTATCGTCAATTCAATTAGTCTCAAGGAAGGAGAGGGTCCGTTTCGGGAGCAGGCTCGGCGAGCCCGCATGTATGGCGCCGCCGTAATTGTGATGGCGTTTGACGAGAAAGGCCAGGCAGAGACGGCTGATCGTCGAAAAGAGATTTGTCAGCGGGCTTACAACATTCTTACCAAAGAGCTCAAGTTTCCTGCTGAAGACATCATCTTTGATCCGAATATTTTCGCAGTCGCGACGGGAATTCCAGAACACAATCGCTATGCAATGGACTACCTGGAGGCGACGCGGTGGATCAAGGAAAATCTGCGGGGCGTCCGGGTTTCCGGCGGAGTTTCCAATCTCTCCTTTTCGTTTCGAGGGAACGACACGGTTCGGGAAGCCATGCACACGGTGTTCCTGTACCACGCCATTCAGGCTGGAATGGACATGGGCATAGTCAATGCCGGACAAGTAGCCCTATACGATGACATCCCACCGGATCTGCTCAAGGCCATTGAAGATGTCCTGTTCAACCGCGATGAAGATGCGACCGAGCGGCTGGTGGATCTGGCCGAGAGGGTCGTTGGAAAGAAGGATCAGACTGAAGAAGAAGTGCTTGCCTGGAGGCTGGAGTCAGTCGAGGAGCGATTGAAATATGCGTTGGTGAAAGGCGTAGTAGAGTTCATTGAAGAGGACACCGAAGAAGCGAGGCTGAAGTATGAGAGGGCCATTCGCGTGATCGAGGGCCCTTTGATGGCCGGAATGAATCGTGTGGGAGACCTCTTCGGGGAGGGAAAAATGTTCTTGCCTCAGGTGGTAAAGAGCGCGCGCGTGATGAAGAAGGCCGTTGCCTGGTTGACCCCCTTCATCGAAGCTGAAAAGGCGGAAGTCGGGGAGGGAGAAAGACAGGTCAGAATTCTGATGGCGACAGTAAAGGGCGATGTCCACGATATCGGCAAAAATATTGTGGGAGTGGTGCTCGGGTGCAATAATTACGAGATCATTGATCTGGGCGTAATGGTTCCGGCGGAAAAGATTCTGGACGAAGCACTTAAACACGAGGTGGACGCAGTTGGACTGAGCGGCTTGATCACTCCCTCTCTGGACGAAATGGTCCACGTTGCGAGTGAAATGCAACGACGCGGGATCGACCTCCCGCTCCTCATCGGAGGCGCGACAACATCAGAAATGCACACGGCCGTGAAGATTGAGCCTGCTCGCCAGGCCCCGGTCATTCACGTTCTGGACGCCTCGCGCAGTGTTACGGTGGTCGGAAGCCTCCTCTCGGATGAAACAAGAGACGAATTTGTGAGCCGCACCCGCGCTTCCTACGAAAAGCTGCGGGATCGATACGAGAGTAGAAACCGCCGTGAAAAGTATCTCTCCATTACCCAAGCCAGGTCGAACCCTCTACGGCTCTCTTTTACTCTGGAAACCGATCCGAAACCGAGAGAAACAGGGATTCGACTGTTTGACCAGGTCACCGTGAGCGATCTGCGCCCCTTTATCGACTGGACACCCTTTTTCCAAGCGTGGGAGATGAAGGGCAAGTATCCGGCCATTCTGGATGATGACAGAAGGGGAGAAGCGGCGCGTGGATTGTTCGACGATGCGAAGGAGATGTTGGATGAACTGACAGACGGCGACCTCCTGGTACCAAAAGGAGTTGTCGGGCTTTTCCCGGCGCATTCAGTCGGCGACGATATCGTTCTTGAGATCGAAGGTGGCCAGAGGCTTCTACACACCCTCAGGCAGCAATCCCAAAAATCAAAAGGAAAACCGAACCGCGCGATGGCTGATTTTGTGTCTCCATCCTCAAATGAGATCCAGAGTCATGTTGGAATGTTTGCCGTGACATCAGGTCACGGAGTATCCGAACTGGTGGCAACCTACGAAGCCGATCACGATGACTACCGAGCAATACTTCTTAAAGCCCTAGCGGACCGGCTGGCCGAGGCGTTTGCCGAATACGTGCACGAAGTGGTCCGCCGGGAGCTATGGGGGTATGAGAAGCTGGAACGTCACTCGAAAGACGAGCTCATCGCCGAAAAATACAGAGGTATCCGGCCGGCCCCCGGCTATCCGGCTCAACCAGACCACACAGAAAAAGAGACAATCTTCGATATTCTGGACGTGTCGTCTACGACGGGAATAGAGCTCACCGAACATCTTGCTATGCTGCCCGCGGCCTCTGTCTGCGGCTTGTTCTTCTGCCACCCGGAAGCAGAGTACTTCAATGTGGGCAAGATTGCGCGCGATCAGGTGACAGACTATGCCAAGCGGAAAGGCATTACGATGAGCATCACAGAAAAATGGCTCGAGTCCCGATTGAACTATGAGCGCGTTCGGGAGGGTTCGTCTCTCTGATCCCCTTGGACCCGGCCAGGCACCGATTTTAGTTCAAATTGCTTCCTATCTTGCGGCCGTCCTTCTCCCAACTTCGGGCGCAGCCACCAAATAACCAGTACATCGACCTCGACACTATGGAATCTATTCTGGGACTTCGGACGACCAGCGTCTCGACCATTGACGACCTTCGCAGCGGCTCAGCCTCTGTGACTATGCAGATGCTGGGTATTCTCGGGTTTGCAGCTCTGACTGCTCTCGGAGCTCAGTTCAGGCTCTATCTATGGGAAGTACCGTTCACCCTTCAGACGCTGGCGGTCTACGGAAGTGGTCTGTATCTGGGATGGCGAAATGGAATGCTCGCTCAGGGCATGTACCTTCTTATTGGGCTTTTTCTGCCCGTCTATGCAGGTGACGGCTCCGGCCCAGCGTATCTCTTTGGAGCCATAACGGCGGGATATCTTCTGGCCTACCCTCTTTCGGCCGCTGCCATTGGCTTTGCTTCAAAACGCTGGAATGGCATGGGCGGAAGTGTTCTTTCAATGATAGTCGGATCACTCACGCTATTTGTGCTTGGAGTGGGGTGGCTTCATTACGCGGCCGAACACGTGACCTGGTTCGAATCCATCGATAAAGGATGGCTTCGATTCGTGCCGGTCGATCTCGCCAAAATTCTCCTTGTAGGTCTCGTTTATCAGGGAACGCGGTCACTGACCAAACGGGGATAAGCGGAAGGAACTGGGGTTGGAGCCATCTTGTTGATGGGAAGTGCTCTTCTGTCGCTCACATATCCTTGTTCTCCTGATTTCGTTTGCTTCGCTTGTGGACGCCGTTGCACAGACGTCGGGCACCGAGTTCCAAAAAGCCTGGACGATTCCCCTCGAGGGCTCAATTCTGAGCGAGCCGGATCTGCTAGAGTGGGCCGATGAGTCCCTTGACCATCTCTACAATATGCGCTACGAGCAGGCCGATTCGGTCTTTTCGTTGATCCAGTCGCGTTATCCTGAGCATCCGGTCGGACCGTTTTTGCACTCGTTGACCATCTGGTGGAAAATCCTGCCAACTCTTTCGGTGAAGGACACCTCGTTGGATCAGGCCTTTCTGACAGAAATGAATCGCGTAATCGAGCTTTCCAATCGGCTGGAGGGTGACCCTCGATTTGCGTTCGACGCGATGTTCTTTAAGACGGCGGCTTACGGATTCAGGGGACGATTGCTTTCTGACCGACGGGAGTGGCTGGCTGCTGCCCAGGACGGAAAATCCGCGTTAGATGACGTATTTAAGATTGCGGATGCGGATACCAGTAACGCCGACCTACTTTTTGGTGTAGGTGTGTATGATTATTTCGCCGAAGCCCTTCCGCGCAAGTATCCCATCGTGAAACCGTTGATGTTTTTTTTCCCTGACGGAGACAGTGCGCGTGGACTCAGGCGGCTGAAGTTAGCGGCTGAGCACGGGCGTTTCGTTTCTGCCGAAGCGGCCTACTTTCTACTGCAGATCTATACGGTGTTCGAGCCGGACTACTCCGAAAGCATGACATACATCCGCCTGCTGCGCGATCGCTACCCGGATAATGCTCTGTTTCACGTGCTTCTGGGACGAATTCTTTCTCGTTGGGGCCAGTCAAAGACAGCGCGCGCCGTGTTTGAACGTGTCGTGCAATTTTACGAAGAGGGTAAGGCTGGTTATGTGAAACCGCTGGCGTCGCAGGCGCACTATTATCTGGGTAGGGACGAACGGCGCGGGGACTCTCTGCACGCCGCGCTCGCTCACTTCGATATCGCACTCGAGCTGGAATCCGGTTTCAGCCATGACTCGCATTTCCGCGTCAACGCGACACTTCAAAAGGGTATGGTGCTCGATGCGCTCGGCCGAAGAGCAGAAGCCGAGCATGCTTACAACCGTGTTCTGGGCATGAGGGAATACTCCAGTTCTCGAGAACTGGCTCGTCGCTACCTCAAAACGCCGTTTGGAGGTTAGTGAAGGTGCTGAAACCCATCAAACGACTGGGCCAGAATTTTCTTCAGGACCCGAACACCATTCGTAAAATCGTTGGTTCGCTTGAGGCTGAGAAGGGTGATCTGGTCGTGGAGATCGGTCCTGGCACTGGTGCGCTTACTCGCCTTCTGGCTGAGCGCTATGCTCGATTCACCTCAATAGAGCTCGATGAGCGGGCTGTCGATCATCTACACCAGATTCTTCCTGACGTACACGTGATTCATGGTGACGTACTGAAGTTCGATTGGAGTGGATTTGCCAGGGAGCAGAATGTTGAGCGGTTGTCGGTCATCGGAAATCTTCCCTATTACATCACGTCTCAGATACTTTTTTCGCTTCTGGACGCCGCTGATGACCTGAAAGAAGCGGTAATCATGATGCAGTATGAGGTTGCGGCGCGCCTCGTGGCCGCGCCGCGAACCAAGGAGTACGGAATCCTCTCGGTAGCTGTTCAGCATGCTTGCCGGCCCAAACTGCTATTTCCGGTCTCCCGAAACGTGTTCTTTCCCCGGCCTGATGTGCGGAGCGCGGTAATTCGGCTCGACTTTTCGAAGCAACCTACCGAATCGGGGGTCGATCCGGCCTGGCTCAGAAAGATCATCCGGACCGCCTTCAATCAACGCAGAAAAACACTCAGGAACAGCCTTTCGGCGATAGTGCAGGAGGCGGGGAAGCCTCTGCCCGAAGATGTTGCCCCGAAACGAGCCGAAGAGCTATCGCCTGAGGACTTTGTCCAACTGGCACTCTATCTTCACGATGCTTGATTCGGGTGTTCAAGAGATCGCGCTGGGACCCCGCTTTTCGCCCCGGAGTCCCGGTTCCGGTATCCGTTGTTCTACCACAGTGTTCACTCCATGACACATGGAACCAGCCATCAACACATCACAGGAAGATCCGGCGCGTCTGAGCGGCCCCATTGAGGTCGATGCAGAACTCGTAGAAGATATCTCTTCGCTGATTGAGACCGGTCAACGAGGCATGGTCCTCAATGTGCTGACCGATTTACACCCCGCGGATCTTGCCAGAATCTTGAGTCACCTCTCGAAAGATCTGGCGCGAGATGCGCTGGAGTGGCTGCCGGCGGATATGGGTGGAGAGGTTCTGGCGGAACTGGACGACGATTTCCGCGCAGGCCTGGCCAACGACATACCGAATGAGCGTCTGACGGCCATGATTGACGAGCTGGAGACGGACGATGCTGCCGATGTGCTCGCCGACCTCCCGCTCGACGTAGCCAAAGAGATTATCGGCGCGCTGGAAGATGCCGAAGATGTCAAGGAATTACTTTCTCACGATGAGGACACGGCGGGTGGTCTCATGGCCACGGAATTCGTGGCCGTACGCAGCGACTTTAGTGTTGCCGATGCCACCGAAGAAGTTCGTGCTCACGCGGACGCCATCGCAGATATCTTCATGCTATTTGTTGTGGATGGGCCGGGGCATCTGACAGGGATCGTGACGATGAAGAAGCTGCTTCTTTCCCCTGCCACCGCCCGCATTTCGGAAATCATGAATGACGATATCGTTTCCGTTCCGACGGAGATGGACCAGGAAGAAGTCGCCCGGTTGATGGAGCGCTACGACCTGATAACCCTTCCCGTGGTCGATGGCGTTGGCCGACTGGTAGGCCGCATTACCATCGATGATATTGTAGACGTGATTCGAGACGAAGCGGAGGAAGATATTCAGAGGATGTCGGGTGTGGCTGGAGGCGAGGAAGCCACGGATTCGGTCTTTCGGATTATGCGCGGTCGACTTCCATGGCTGCTGGTTGGTCTCGCCGGCGCCTCCCTCGCGGCGCTGGTAATCCTCTCCTTTGAAGCTTCGCTGGCCGCGGCTTCGATCCTGGCCGGATTCATTCCCATCGTCATGGCGACGGCGGGAAATGCCGGAATTCAGAGTTCAGCGATAGCCGTGCAGGGCCTGGCTTCTGGAGATATCTGGGCTTCCGACATAAAGATGCGACTACGAAAAGAGCTCTCCGTCGCCCTATTGAACGGCCTCGTGGCCTCGGCCGTCCTTGGAATTGGTATTCTTATCGTGGGCCCCGCCTTTCCGGCTCAGGTAGCCTCTCCGACTCAGCTGGCGTACACCGCCTCGACCGCACTGCTGATCGTTATCGTTCTGGCTACAACCATCGGCGCGATGACGCCGCTGTTGCTCGACAAACTTGGAATCGACCCGGCTCTCGCCACCGGGCCCTTCATCACGACCAGCAACGACATTCTGGGAATATTCGTGTTCTTCATGCTGGCCGAGTGGCTCTACCTCTAGAGGGAACGAGGATCAGGTCTCCAATCCCGCTGCGGCCGCAGCTTCTGCTTCAAATTCCTGTAGTGCCCGCGTATCATTGTATTTCGACGGGCATTTGACCAGAATATTGTGCGCGATAAAGATTTCACCTTCGGCTACACCTTCGATGACGAGTTTCTCCGCGTCTTCGAAATTTGCCGGTTTTGGATTGAGATATCGCACTTCGCGGATATTTCCCGCGTCATCCTGCATGTGAAACGAGAATACGTTGGTGCGGGCATCGTATCGGAACGTATCGGTATCTAGCCACATCCCAACGACGTGCGCTTTGGTACCGGTGGCCTGCGCCTCTTCAAAATTCATGTATCCCCCAACCTGCTGTCCAAAATTCACGAAAAGAAGCGTCGTGAATGCCAGAATCAGGACAAGGCCAACGATCGTTTTAGGCTTCATAATCACACCTGGAGCA
>Ga0209554_1001227_pt1 | contig 19810 bp, 19 predicted proteins | sample MarorgKNORR_S2LV_5_FD_188221 | JGI IMG/M metagenome (GOLD analysis project Ga0209554, IMG submission 188221) | Marine microbial communities from the Southern Atlantic Ocean, analyzing organic carbon cycling - Bottom_A/KNORR_S2/LV (SPAdes) (version 2) | ecosystem: Environmental > Aquatic > Marine...
AGTCTCAAAACTTAATTCTCGTTCAAATACAAAGGAAATTCAATTGGGTATGGTGAGCCGTATTGGATTCGAACCAATGACACCTTCCTTAAAAGGGAAGTGCTCTACCAACTGAGCTAACGGCCCCAGAAATAGTATTACTATATTTTTTTTAATTTTTTTCAAGTACATATAGTCTAAAGAACTAAATTACATTGATATATTTCTCATAAAAAACATCAAAAGCATTATTTTTGATGGCTTCTCTAATTTTCTTCATTAAATCTTGATAAAAAACTATATTATTTGTGGTTAAAATCATAGATGCTAAAATTTCATTAGAGCCGATTAAATGATTAATATAACTCTTAGAATAAGCATTAAGATTTCTAATATTTATATTTTCATTAATAGGAGAATCGTCTCTTTGATATTTTGAATTTCTTAAATTTAATCTTCCCTTCCATGTAAAAGCTAATCCTGTTCTTCCGGATCTGGTAGGTATTACACAATCAAACATGTCTATTCCTCTTTTAACTGCACCTAATATATCTGATGGAGTACCTACTCCCATTAGATAGCGTGGTTTATTTTTCGGCATAAAAGAAACAATATTATCGAGCACTTTAAACATTTGATTTTGGGTTTCTCCTACAGCTAATCCACCAAGCGCATAACCATCAAAATCAATTTTTTTTAGATTATCCAAACTCTCTAATCTTAAATCTTTGTAAATTCCACCTTGTACAATTCCAAATAAGGCTTTTTTGGAATTAGTACCAAATTCAATTTTTGATCTTTCGGCCCAGTTATGAGAAAGATGTAAAGATTGACTAATTTTACTTTTATCATTAGTAAGCTTAGGACATTCATCTAACACCATCAAAATATCAGAATTTAAATCTTTTTGAATTCTAATGCTTTCCTCGGGACTTAAGACAAATTTTTTTCCATCAACATGAGATTTAAATGTTGCACCTTCTTTTTTGTCAATTTTAACCAACTTAGACAATGACATAATTTGAAAGCCGCCTGAGTCTGTTAATATTGGAAGTTTGCAATTCATAAACCCATGAAGACCTCCCGCTCTTTTAATTCTTTTGGAACCCGGTCTAATCATTAAATGATAGGCGTTTGATAAAATTATTTGAGTACCGGCCAAGATTACATCCTCAATGAAAATTGATTTAACTGTACCTTGAGTACCTACAGGCATAAATGTGGGAGTATCTATTTCACCTCTATGAGTATTAATTTTAGCAACGCGAGCTGCACCATCTTCTTTCAAAAGATTGAAAGAAAATTTATCTTTAAACATGAATTTATATGAATTAATTAGCAGTCAAACTTATAATTTTATCTGGATTCTTCACTTGTCCATTAGAACCCTCTCCTTTTTTAATTAAATCAACAAATTCCATGCCCTTAATTACTTTTCCAAAAACTGTATATTGTCTATCCAAATGAAAAGCTGATTTAAAACAAATGAAGAACTGGCTATTTGCACTATTTGGATCGCTAGAACGAGCCATCGATAATGTTCCTCTGTCGTGGGGTATATCACTAAATTCTGCTTTTAAATCTGGATATTTTGATTCTCCAGTACCTGCTCGTCTAATATCAAAACCTTCTGATGTAGAATTACCGAACTGCACGTCTCCAGTTTGTGCCATAAAACCATCTATAACTCTGTGAAAAACTACACCATCATATTTTTTTTCTTTAGCAAGCTGCTTGAATCTCTGAACATGATTAGGAGCGATATCTTTAAATAATTCAATTACAACATCTCCATCTTTTAATTTTAAGATCATAATATTTTCCTGCGCAAGGGATTGGTTGATAAATAAAGTAAATATGAAAAAAAATAATATTTTTTTAATCATATTTTTCTTTTAAAGCTCTTTTGGTACTTTTTGTTACAAATTTGTCAATCTTTCCATTTAATTTTGCTATTTCTTTTACAAGCTTTGATGAAATGACTTGATTATCTGGGTCAGACATTAAGAACACAGTCTCAATTTTATTATTTAATTGTCTATTCATTCCTGCCAATTGAAATTCATCTTCAAAATCTGAAACGGCTCTTAAACCTCTAAATATAATTGTAGCTTTGTGTTTCGAACATAGAGATGTTGTTAAGCTATAAAAAGATAGTACTTTTATTCTTTGAGTCTTAAGTTTTAAATCTTTGTAGAGTGAATTTTTTACTATCGAAACTCTTTCATCTTCAGAAAATAAATAATCTTTTGAATTACCGTTTGATACAGCAACAATTAGACGATCAACTATTTTTAAAGATCTTTTAATTATATCAATATGCCCTATTGTAATAGGGTCAAAAGTTCCTGGATAAATACCAATTTTACTCATAGATAAAAATTAATCAAAATTATCATCTATTTTAATTGCTGATACAACTTTTTCTTCGCCAGAAAGCTTAATAATTCTAACACCTAAAGTGTTTCTACCAGCAATTCTAATTTCCTTGACCGCACATCTTATTACTTTTCCTTTATCGGTAGATAAAATAACTTCATCACCCTCGTTTACTGGAAAAGATGCGGCCACATTTCCGTTCCTAGAAGAAGTAACAATCCCGATAATCCCTTTTCCTCCTCTATTTGTAACTCTATAATCGTAAAATGATGTTCTTTTACCAAAGCCATTTTCTGTTAAAGATAATATATATTTTTGTTTTGCAATTATTTCTGATCTTTTAGCTTTGTCAGTTGATCCGTTTTTAAGTAGATCTTTCGCAATTTTAGGACTTATATCAACGGCATCCAAAACTGATAATGTAATTACCTTATCATTAGTTCCTAACTCTATACCTTTAATACCCTTAGATGATCTACCTTTAAATATTCTTAATTTTTTAGACATAAATCTTATACATTTACCTAGTCGAGTGCTTAAAATTATGTCTTGATCTGCTCTGCAAATTTTTACACCTATTATTTTATCATCTTCATCTAATTTCATAGCAATTTTCCCAGTAGACTGAATATTTGCAAAATCATCTAAACTATTTTTTCTAATCTTTCCCTTTAAAGTAGCAAATATTACATAAAGTTTTTTCCATTCACTTTCATTTTCTGGTAAAGGCATAATTGAACTTATGGATTGGTGACTTTTAAGTGGAAGAAGATTAAATAAAGTTTTACCTTTCGAAGAGGCTGTGCCTTGAGGTATTTTCCAAGCTTTTAGTTTATAAACAAGTCCTTGTGTCGAAAAAAATAATATAGGTGTATGAGAATTTGCTGTAAAAATTTGTACAACATAATCTTCATCTCTAGTTTTTATTCCTGCTTTTCCTTTTCCACCTCTTTTTTGAATTTTTAAGGAAGAAAGAGGACCTCTTTTAATATAACCTTTATGAGTAATTGTAATTACAACGGCTTCTTTTTGTATGGTTTCTTCAATATTATAATTTAAAACTATATCTGCTATTTTAGTTCTTCTTTTTACTGAAAATTTCTCTTTAATTTTATTTAATTCATTAATAATTACATTAAATAGTTCTTTTTTAGACTTTAAAATTTTCTCATATTCTTGAATTAAGGAAGAAAGTTTTTTTATTTCCGTTTCTATCTCACCAATTCCAAAGGCTGTTAATTTTTGCAATCTTAATTCAAGAATTGCCATGACTTGATTTTCTGATAATGTATAACTACTTCCAGCTTTTTTAGATTTTATAAGTTTTATTAATTTACTAGTTTTGTTAATTTTCCATTTTTTTGCTAATAAAAACTTTTTTGCTAACTCTACAGTGTCAGAATTCTTTATAATTTTTATAACTAAATCGATATTTTCAACTGATACGGAAATGCCTAGCAAAATATGTACTTTTTCTAAAGCTTTATTTAGATCAAATTTTATTTTTTTAGTTAAAGTTTTTTCTCTGAAATTTACAAATTCAGATATAAATTCTTTTAAATTTAATATTTTTGGTTTTCCATCAACAATAGCTAATGTATTAAAACCAAATGAAGTCTCTACAGATGTTAATTTATATAACTGCCTTTTAATTGTTTCGGGTTCAACATCTCTTTTAAGATCTACTACAACTCTAACTCCTTTATAGTTAGACTCGTCTCTAATATCGGTGATGCCCTCTATTTTTTTATCTCTGGCTAACTCCGCTATTCTTTCATTTAAGACTGATTTATTAACTTGATAAGGTATAGATTTTATTACTAAACGTTCTCTTCCGTTTTTTAAACTTTCTTCTTCTATTTCACCTCTTATTTTAATTGATCCCCTACCTTTATTGTATCCTTGTTTTAAATTATCTTTACCAATAATAATTCCTCCAGTTGGAAAATCTGGAGCCGGAATCTTTTTCATTAACTGTGAAATAGTAATATCTCTGTTCTTTATAAAAGCTATTGTTCCATCCACAATTTCACCCAAATTGTGTGGTGGGATACTAGTAGCCATTCCTACAGCAATTCCGCCCGCTCCATTAACTAGGAGATTTGGAAATTGGGATGGTAAGACAGTCGGCTCTTTTTCACTTTCGTCATAATTGCTTCTAAAATCAATTACATTTTTTTCTATATCATCAATTAAAAATTGCGAAACCTTTGCCAATTTAGTTTCCGTATATCTCATGGCGGCAGGTGGGTCTCCATCAATAGAACCAAAATTACCTTGGCCATCTATTAGTGGTAAACTCATTGAAAAATTTTGGGTAAGTCTTACTAAAGCATCATATACTGCTTGGTCTCCATGAGGATGATATTTACCGATAACATCTCCTACTACTCTTGCTGATTTTCTGTACTGTTTTGACCAATCAAAGCCCCCTTTGTACATGGCATAAATTATTCTTCTATGAACTGGTTTTAATCCATCTCTAACATCTGGTAAGGCTCTACTTACTATTACACTCATTGCATATGATAAATAAGACGTTCTCATTTCATCATAAACAAAAATTGGTTTATAATTATTTTTAACTAAATTTGATTCTGTCTTTTGCATTAAATTTAAAAAGGAATTTCATCATCCAAATCGTTTGATAAATTACTTTCATCATTTGGAAGTGAACTTTTTTCAGAAATATTTTCTTGTGGATGGGCTATTTGACTATTTTTACTACTTAGTATTTTAAATGATGAATTAAATCCTTGCAGAACCACTTCGGTTGAATATCTATCAAGGCCAGATTTTTCATCCTTCCATTTTCTAGTTGTTAATTGACCTTCGATATAAACCTGAGCTCCTTTTTTTACATATTGTTGCACAACATTTACCAAACCCTCGTTGAAAATTACAACTCTATGCCATTCAGTTTTTTCCTTCTTTTCTCCTGTATTCTTATCTTTCCATGTGTTGCTGGTGGCTAAACTTAGTCTGGCAACACTTTTACCACTTACCATTTGTTTTATTTCTGGATCAGCACCCAATCGGCCAATTAAAAGAACTTTGTTTAGACTTCCTGCCATATTATTTATAGATTTATTAAAAGATTAATTGTTAATATTCACAAATATAACATATGTCCATCTTTTTATTAATAGGTTAGATATACTTGTCAGGAAATATGCTTAAAAAAATCGTTATAAAAGGGGCAAAAGAACACAACCTAAAAAATATTTCCCTTGAAATACCGAAAGACAAATTTGTTGTCATAACTGGTCTCTCCGGGTCAGGAAAATCATCTTTAGCCTTTGATACTATATATGCCGAAGGTCAAAGAAGATATGTCGAAAGTCTCTCCTCTTATGCCAGACAATTTTTAGAAAAAATGAAAAAACCTAAAGTTGATTTAATTGAAGGTTTAAGCCCCGCTATATCAATAGAACAAAAAAATACTTCGAAAAATCCAAGATCCACAGTCGCAACAGCTACTGAAATTTATGATTACATGAGAGTATTGTTTGCACGAGCTGGAACACCTTATTCACCTTTCACTGGAAAACCCATTAAATCTCAAAGCGTAGCTGAAATTGTAGATAAAATAAAAAATTTACCCAAAAAAAATACAATATATTTATTGGCTCCAATAGTAAGAGGAAGAAAAGGAGAATATAAAAAAGAAATTGCAAGTTACAAAAGAAGAGGCTTTCAAAGGATAAAAGTAGATGGCACATATTATAATATTGATGAATTTCCTGAGTTAAATAAAAAAATCAAACACGAAATATCCATAGTTGTAGATAGAATAATTATAAATAATGAATTGGGTAACAGATTAGCCGAAGGAGTTGAGACTGCTTTAAATCTTTCTGATGGGTTATTATTTATAGAATACGAAAATGAGACTCTCCCCAAAAAATATAGAAAAATAGAAAAAATTATATTTTCATCAAAATTTGCATGTCCGGAAAGTGGTTTTACAATTGAAGAAATAGAACCACGATTATTTTCATTTAATAGCCCCTATGGAGCTTGTGAGGAATGTGAGGGTATTGGAATAAATCTAAATGTTAATCCAAATTTAGTGGTTCCAAATAGTAAGAAAAGTCTAGCAGAGGGTGCAATAGAACCATGGGCAAAATCAACTACCTTGTATTACGCTCAAACATTAGCATCATTATCAAAGCACTATAAATTTTCTCTAGATGAAAAGTGGATAAAACTTTCTAAAGAAATAAAAGATATAATTCTTTTCGGTTCTAATGATGATGAAATTAAGTTCACCTATGATGATGGTTATGAAAAATACTCCACTAAAAAAACCTTTGAGGGTGTAATTAATAATTTAGAAAGGAGATATTTAGAAACTGAAAGTGAATGGAAAAGAGAAGAAATCTCACAATATCAAAGTGAATCTGATTGTGAAAAATGTAAGGGTATGAGGCTTAAAGATGAGGCTTTATGCGTAAAAATAGATAATTTAAACATAAGTGAAGTTACAACAAAATCTATATCTGAGGCAAAAAAATGGTTCTCCAAACTTAATAATATACTTAAGGAAAAAGAGAAAAAAATTGCTCAACATATTTTAAAAGAAATAAATGAAAGATTAGATTTTTTACTAAATGTAGGTTTAGATTATTTAACATTATCACGAGAATCTGGAACGTTGTCCGGCGGAGAATCTCAAAGAATAAGGTTGGCTTCACAAATTGGATCGGGATTAACAGGAGTATTATATGTTTTGGATGAACCTTCAATTGGTTTACATCAAAAAGATAATATTAAATTAATTAATGCACTAAAAAAACTTAGAGATTTAGGTAATACAGTCATAGTAGTTGAACATGACACAGAAACAATAGAGAACGCTGATCACATCATTGATCTTGGTCCTGAAGCCGGAATTAATGGTGGTTACATAGTAGAGCAAGGTGAATTAGAAACAATATTGAAAAATAAAAATAGCATTACTGGAAACTATTTATCTAAAAAAAAGAGTATTCCTATTCCTTACAAAAGAAGATTAGCAAAAAATGGAAGGTTTTTAGAAATATTAGGTGCCACAGGTAATAATTTAAAAAATGTAAATCTAAAAATTCCATTAGGAACATTTACTTGCGTAACAGGAGTATCTGGTAGTGGTAAATCGACATTATTACTTCACACTCTCTATAACGCTTTAAACTTAATACTTAACAATAATAAATCTAGAAAATTACCAAAACCATTTAAAAATTATAAGGGTGTAGAACAAATAGACAAAATTATTGATATAGACCAATCTCCAATTGGAAGAACGCCTAGATCAAATCCAGCAACTTACACTGGTGCTTTTGGTCCGATAAGAGATTGGTTTGCAAATTTACCTGAATCGAAAGCTAGAGGATATAAAGTTGGGAGATTTTCTTTTAATGTAAGAGGAGGAAGATGTGAATCTTGCGAAGGTGATGGTGTTATAACCTATGAGATGCATTTTTTACCAGACGTTTATATTGCCTGTGATGTTTGTAAAGGGAGCAGATACAATCGTGAGACATTGGAAATCAAATATAAAAATAAAAATATTGCTGACATATTAAATATGACTGTAGATGAAGGCTGTGATTTTTTTATAAATATACCAGCTGTAAGAATTAAATTGCTTACCTTAAAAAAAGTTGGTCTTGGCTACATAAAAATAGGACAGCAGGCAACTACTTTATCTGGTGGAGAAGCTCAAAGAATTAAATTGGCTAAAGAATTATCAAAAAGATCAACTGGTAGAACTATGTATATTTTAGATGAACCTACCACTGGTTTACATGCGCACGACATTAAGAAATTACTGGAAATTCTACAAACTTTTGTAGTTCAAGGAAATACAGTAGTAGTTATAGAACACAATTTGGATGTAATAAAAACTGCTGATTGGATAATTGACATGGGGCCTGATGGAGGGATAAATGGTGGTCAAATCATCGCGGAAGGGAACCCTGAAAAGATCAGTGAAATTTCTTCTAGTTATACGGGCAATTTTTTAAAAAATATTATAAACACTAAATTTAAAAAAACAGCTTAGTTTTAATGTAAAAGATGATATAATTATTCAATGGTGTCAATATTACAATCTCTATCAAAAACAATTCATCTATCGATAGCTATTGCTATTTTACTATTTGTTTACTTATTTTTTGCAGGAGACTTGACTATTGATCAACTTTTTTGGAGTTGGTTGTTTCGTTACTTACATGTCGTTTCAGGAGTTATGTGGATTGGTTTGTTATGGTATTTTAATTTTGTTCAAATACCAAGCATGCCAAAAATCCCAGATGAACAAAAACCAGCAATTACTAAGGTAATAGCACCAGCAGTTCTTTTTTGGTTCCGATGGGCTGCTTTATCAACGATAATAACTGGACTTATAGTTGCTTATTTAAATGGTTACATACATGAAGCATTGGCTCTTGGTATTGGTAGCGGTGGAGGAAAAAACACAGCTATCGGCATTGGAATGTGGTTAGGTTTAATCATGGCCTTTAATGTTTGGGTTATTATTTGGCCAAATCAAAAAAAAGTTCTGGGAATTGTGGAGGTACCACCTGAAGAAAAAGCTACATCAGCAAAAAAAGCGTTGATAGCTTCTAGAACAAATACTTTATTGTCACTACCGATGTTATTATGTATGGTGATGGCTCAAAACCTATACTAATTATTTTCCGTATCCCCTTTTAAAACAGTTTTTTGATTAACATTTGTATAATTTAATATTGGTGTAGCGACAAATATAGATGAGTAAGTACCAACAATAACACCAATAATCATAGCAAAAGAGAAACCTTTTAGTATTGCACCTCCAAAAATATAGATAGAGAATAATGCTAACAATGTAGTAACTGAAGTAATTAAGGTTCTAGATAATGTTTGGTTGGTTGAAAGATCAGAAATTTCTGTAATTGATATCTTTGAATATTTTTTTAAATTTTCTCTTATACGATCAAATATTACAACTGTATCATTCATTGAATAACCAACTATAGTTAAAACCGCAGCTACAATTGATAAATTAACTTCATAAGCTAAAAAAGAAAAAATTCCCACAGTAATTATAACATCATGTATTAAGGCTATAATAGCACCCAAACTAAATTGCCATTCAAACCTAATCCAAATGTAAAACAACATTGCAGCCAAAGATAAACTAATGGCCAATAAACCTGCTCTCAGTAATTCATTGCTAACTTTTGGACCAACATTCTCCACTCGCCTAAAATTAACAGCAGAGCCTAAATCTGCAGACAATTTATCATTGATTGATTTGATAAAGTTTTCATCATCAGATTTTGTTATTTCAATTTTTACTAAATAATCATTTTCCTTACCAAATTTTTTTACGGTAACGTCCCCTAAATTCATTTTTAAAAGTGACTCTCTTATCTCGGCAATAATTGTTATTGAATTTTCCGTTCTAACCTCAATTAAAGTTCCTCCTTTAAAGTCAACTCCCAAATTCAATCCTTTAATTAAAAGTACTAAAATAGATAAAAAAATTAAAATATATGAAAAAATATTCATTTTTTTGTAAAAGTTTGAAAATTTTATATCTTTAGATATTTTAAAAATCATAATACAATTTGTTTATCCTTGTTTTTCATTGCATAAAGAGATGAAAGATGGCGTGCGAAGAAATAAGCAGAAAATAAGGTAGTTAAAATACCTATTCCTAGTGTAACAGCAAATCCTTTTACCGGACCTGATCCCAAGAAAAAAAGTATAACTGCTGATATTAAAGTAGTGATATTTGCATCTAACACCGCCGATTGTGCATTTTTGTAACCCATATCAAATGCATGAATAATAGATTTTTCAGTTACCATTTCCTCTTTTATTCTTTCGAAAATTAAAACATTGGCGTCGACAGCCATACCTACTGTCAGAATAATTCCAGCTATCCCGGGCAAGGTTAATGTTGCTTCCAAAACTGTTAAAATACCAATTAAAAGTATAAGATTAATAATTAATGCAAGATCAGCAATGATTCCTAATTTTCTGTATTTGTATAACATGTAGATCATAACTAACAAAAATCCTATTGCTAAAGAAATAGCTCCAGCTTTAATTGAATCTTCACCCAGGTCAGGCCCGACTGTTCTTTCCTCAATGATCGTTAAAGGTGCTGGTAAAGCTCCAGATCTAAGTAGTAAAGCTAAATCAGTGGCAGATTGAAATGTGAAATTTCCTGAAATTACACTATTACCACTCAATATAGCTTCTTTAATAACTGGCGCACTAATAATTTTATTGTCTAAAATTATAGCTAATCTTTTTCCAACATTATTTTTTGTTGCTCTTGCAAATTTTTTAGCACCTGCCCTATCCAAGGAAATATTGACAGTGTTCTGATTATTTTGATTATCAAACCTTGGTTGTGCAGCAATTAGATTATTTCCACTTAATACAACCCTTTTGCTAACACTTAGCTGTGCTTCGCTATCTTCATAAGATAAAAATTCCGAACCAAAGTCATCTTCACTTTCAGAAACAAGTCTAAAAGTTAAATTGGCTGTTTTTCCCAAAAGTTTCTTAATTCTATTAGGATCATCTAGGCCAGGTAGTTCAACTAAGATTCTATCGTTACCCCTTCTTATAATGGTAGGTTCGTTAGTTCCAACTTCATCTATCCTTCTTCTAACTATCTCTAACGATTGATCTAAGGCAGAATTCTTTATTTCAATCAAACCAAATTTTGAATATTCTAATTTAACTCTGTTATCTTCAAGAGAATAATTCATTTCATATGATCTATATTGATTGTAATAAATATTAATCGAATTATCCTTATTTAATAAAAATTTCTCAAATTTTTCTATATCCTCAGCATTTATTTGAAAATTGATTGATTGATTTATTAGTTTTAAATTTTGGTATTTTATTTTATTTTTTTTAAAATATTTTCCTAAACTAAGAAGTTTGTGTTGCAAATTTTGATTTATAATTGGCTTAGAGTCAACTTCCAATAATAAATATGATCCCCCTTGAAGATCTAAACCAAGCTTAACTTTTTTTGATAGAATAAAATTTTCTTTATTATCGATAAAATTTATAAATGAAAAAAAAGATAAAATAACTATGATTGAATATATTATAAATAATTTAATTCTTGAAAAATATAACACAAAATATAATTATTTTTTTGTATCAGATGTGCTTAATAAACTTTGTATTGTTGATTGAACGACTTGAACAGTTACATTTTCTGAAATTAATATATCTACTTTATCATCACCCAGCACTCTTTCAATTTTACCTACAATACCTCCTGAAGTAACTACTTCATCGCCTCTTTTTAAAGCCGTAACCATCCCTTTATGTTCTTTAACTTTTTTTTGCTGAGGCCTTATAAGAAAAAAATAAAAAATAACAAAAATTAAAATTAATGGGATGAACTGTGCAAAACCTGAACCCGACATATTTACTCCTAAATTTGTACTATGCTTATACTAAATAAAAAAAATAAACAATAAAAATTAACCTATACGATCTTCTCCATGCATATAAGATCTTAGAACTTCCGGAATTATTATGCTTCCATCTTTTTGTTGATAATTTTCCATAATAGCAATTAATGTTCTTCCAACAGCTAGGCCAGATCCGTTTAATGTACCTAAAAAATCTGAATCGTTTTTTTCGTTTTTGTACTTAGCTTTCATTCTTCTTGCTTGGAACTGACCACAAGAAGAGCAACTTGAAATTTCTCGGTATTTATTCTCAGAAGGGATCCAAACCTCCAAATCATAAGTTTTTTCAGCACTAAACCCCATGTCTCCAGTGGATAACATAACCACTCTATAAGGGAGTTTTAGTTTGTTCAAAATTTGCTGGGCACAGTTGGTCATCCTATCCAATTCTTCAAGACATTTTTTTGGTTCTACGATACTAACAAGTTCAACCTTATAAAATTGATGTTGCCTCATCATTCCTTTGGTGTCTTTTCCATAACTACCAGCCTCTTTTCTAAAACATGCTGTTGAAGCTACCAGTCTTAAAGGCAATTCCTCTTTTTTTAAAAATGATTCTCTAACTATATTTGTCAGAATAACCTCAGCTGTAGGTATTAAAAATTTTTTAGATTTTTCATCTTCTAATTTAATTTCAAATTGATCACTTTCAAACTTTGGGAGTTGCCCCGTTCCAAACATAGCGCTATCTGTAACAATTAATGGAGGTGATATTTCTTGATACTCGAATTCCTTAGTGTGGCAATCAAGCATAAAATTAGAAATTGCCCTTTCAAGCAAAGCCAGTTTACCCTTGAGAAATACAAATCTGGCCCCAGACGTTTTTGTGGCAACATCAAAATCCATTAATTTTAGGTTTTTGCCAATTTCGTAATGTGAAATAGGCTTAAATTCAAATTTAAGAATCTCACCGATTTTTTTTATCTCTTTATTGAAACTATCATCTTTTCCAACAGGGACATCATCCAAAGCAAGATTAGGCAGCGAACTAAGTATTGTTTCAATTTTATTTTGTATTTTTATTTGAGACTTATTAAATTGTCCAATTTCTTTTGATATTTTTTTTGACCTTGAAAATTGTCTTTTATCCTGTTTTTTAGAAATAATTTTCTTCTCTTGCTCAAGTTTTTCCTTACTTTGGATTAATTTTCTATTTTTCTTGTCTAAATCTAATATACTTTTTAAATTAATATTTGTATTTCTGTGACTAAGTTTTTTTAGAAAAAAATCAGGTTCTTTTCTAATTAATTTTATATTATGCATCTTTTTTCTTTTTTTCCATAATTTTGACTGACAATATAGATAATTCGTAGAGAATTAACAAAGGTATTGCCAAACCGATTTGTGTTATTGGATCCGGTGGTGTTAATATTGCTGCTACTGCAAAAATTATTATAATTACATATTTTCTTCTTTTTTTTAAATATTCAGAATCTACAAAACCTACCCGAGCTAAAAGACTTAATAAAACTGGTAATTGAAAACTAATACCAAATGCAAAAATAAGTCTCATGATTAAAGATAGATATTCATTCACCTTTGGTTCTAATTGTATGGCCAAACTATTAATTTGAGCTGATGTTTCAAAGCTCAGAAAAAATTTAATCATTAACGGCATGACTAAATAATAAACCAACATACCTCCCAGCAAAAACAAAGTTGGAGTAGCAATTAAATATGGTAATAAAGCTCTTTTTTCATTTTTATATAAACCAGGAGCAATGAATTTCCATATTTGAGTTAATATTATTGGGCTTGAGATAAACATTGCTGCAAAAAAAGCAACTTTCAAATAAGTTATAAATGTTTCATGTAAAGCTGTAAAAATAAGCCTTCTATTAACTTCGTCGTCTTTAACGGCTTCGGCGTAGGGTTCAACTAAAAAACCATAAATATTTTCTGCAAAAAAATAGCAAATAACAAAAAAAAAGGATAAATAAATAATAGATTTTACTAGTCTTGATCTTAATTCAGTAAGATGACCAACAAAACTAGTTTTGTTGGTTTTTTCATCATTCATCTTTTTTTTTATCACTGGTTTGATTTGAGTTGCTTTTTTCTAGAGAAATTTCATCTTCTACAACATTTTCCATATCGGTCATATCTTTTTGAATTTTACTAAAATATCCCTTTATATAACCCACCCAACTTCCAATTTTTTTCAACACGATTGGAAAGTCTTTGGGACCAATAATTACTATCGATAAAATCACAATAATTATTATCTCAAACCATCCAATTTGTGGCATTGTAAACTATTTTTTCTCGGAATTTTGATCTTCGTTTGAAGCTTCTTCGGATGTTTTTGAAGTTTCTTCGGATGATGATATCGAACCTGTCTGATTTGGGTTATCTGACATACCTTTCTTAAAACTTTTAATACCTTTTGCTACATCTCCCATCAAAGAAGATATTTTACCCCTTCCAAAAAGAAGAACAACCAACACAACTACGATTGCAATTTGCCAAAAGCCAATACTCATACTTAATGTATATACAATTTTTTTAATTAATTAAAGGTATCATTTATTCATCATCAGATTTAAGTGATTGGTTTAACATATCATCTATATTTGAATATACATTCTCTTTCTTTTTATCCATTTTTTCCTTATAAAATTTACCAGTTCCAAAAATTGAAGTATCTATATTTACATTATCAATCAACCCGGCTGACGTAAGTTCCTCTAAATTTGGTAAGTCTGATAATCTTTGAAGATTAAAATGGCTTAAGAAATCATCCGTAGTTACATATTGTATAGGTTTTCCAGGAACATTTTTTCTACCAGATGGTCTTACCCAATTAAGCTCTAATAATATTTCTAGTGTACCTGTTGCAAAAGACACGCCACGAATTTCTTCAATTTCTGATCTTGTAACTGGTTGATGATAAACAATAATTGCAAGAGTTTCTATAGCAGCTTTTGATAATTTTTTTTTAGTGAAAGTTTGTAAATTCATAAATTTTGAAAGATTCGATGCAGTTCGAAACGACCATTTTTTTGCAATACAAATTAAATTTATCCCCCTATTTTTATATTGTTTTTCAAGGGAATCCAAAACTTTAGAAACATTGGCTCTTGTTTTTAATTTCTCCTGAATGCTTTCTATATCTAAAGGCTCCTCTGCAGCAAATAAAATTGCCTCGACTTGCTTTTCTAATTGAACAATATTGCTAGGAAATTTTAGGATTTTCATGTCATTTTTTTTATTCATTTTTTTTCTCTAATCAACAATTTATCAAAAGTCTTTTTTTGCATTATATTAATAACTCCTTCTCTTGTTAACTCAAGTGAAGCTGCAAAAAGACCAGCTATACCGGATTTTTTAAGTGTATTTGTTTTTTTAAATTTTGAAGGAATTAACTCTAAAATATCTCTCCAATCACTTAATTTTTTTATACTTGTTTTTATTATTTCTACACCCTGTTCGGTGGTACAAACTGGCAGTTTTGGTATATTAATTGATAAAAAATTTTTTCTCATTACATGATTAGAATAAGATTTTAACAACTCATATAAAGAAACTGCATATTCAGAATTGGTTGATGTTCTAATACCTCCTTTCATGCCTCTCATATATATATCCATCCCTAATCTTTTTTTTTTTAATAATTGATCCGACAATAATCTTATTAACTCTAATTTTTTCAATTGTAACTTTAATTTTCCTGCTACTTCGCTGGCTTTAAAATCGTCTTCTTCATCTTCGGGCAATAAAAGCTTCGATTTGAGATATGTTAACCAGGTAGCCATAAGTAAATATTCAGAAGCCAGATCTAAATTAATCTTTTTTGATGTATTAATAAATTCTATAAATTGGTCAGCCAGTTGAGTAATAGAAATATTCGCTAAATTAACTTTTTGAGACTTTGCAAGATCTAGCAAAACTTCTAGTGGACCGGAATAGTTGTCAATTTTAATTTTTATCGATTCGTTCTTTACCAATTCCATAAAATTTACTCTACCCCAAAAATTTATAAAATTGTGATGTTTTTTTTTGAGTAAATTTATTAATTCTGGGTATAACTTTAATTAATTTAGACATTTCTCTTATATTGCCATTACAATGAAGTACCAAATTACATCCAGCATGTAGCGCTTTTAACGCATTTTCTTCCAAACTATATTTTAGTGATTTCATGGATATGTCATCTGATATTAGGAGACCCTTAAAATTCATATGCTTACGTATAACTTCATTAATAATAATTTTGGAATGGGTCGCGGTATTATAGGAATCATATTTTGGATAAACTGCATGAGCAGTCATAGCAAAAAGAGATTTGCATTCTTTAAAAGGTTTAAAATCTTTTTTAATAAGTTCTTTTTTACTGGCTTTAATTATTGGCGTTTTGTAATGACTGTCACATTTTGACAAACCAAGACCAGGCATATGTTTTATAACCGTTCCAATTTTATTATTATTGTAAAAATCTATACATAGCTTACCTAAATTTGAAACAACTGTAGAATTTTCAGAGAAAGATCTGCTCCCAATAATATTATGAGATTTTTTTCTTCTAATATCAAGTACAGGAACCGTGTTTATATTTACACCTACATTTCTTAATATATCACAAATTTTATTAATATAAATTTTATAATGATTGGAAAATAATTTTTTATCTTTAATGTAAAGTTGGCCAAAATAATTTTGTGAAAAAAAAATTATATCAATTATTTTATTTAGTCTAGAAACTTTTCCACCCTCTTGATCAATTAATATTGGGTATTTTTTATCTTTAAAAAATTTTTTTATATCATCGATTAAATTTTTTAATTGAAAAGTATTTTTAATATTTCTTGAAAATAATATAATTCCCCATGGTTTTGCTTTTCTAAATAAAAGTTTTTCATTAATTGTTAACCGATGTTCCTGAATCCCAAAAATTACAGCTTTTCTATTCATTTTTATTCGATATGAGCTCTTCCCAAATTCTTTTTTTTCTTTTGTTTTTAAATTCCTCTAAACCATTTTTATAAATAATAATATTATTTGTGTCGTTTTTAAGTAGAGGCAAGTTAACTTCATTTTTATTTAGTATTAAGGAATATGAGGATCGTGATTTATTAGTAAATATTAAATTTTGTTCAGAAAAATAATATTTTGTTATTAAAAATATAAAGGTAAAAAAGGAAATTAAAAAAAATGTATTTATAATTTTTTTAAACATCACATACTGCTTGGTGTAGAAACACCCAAAATAGACATTCCATTTTTTATTACAATAGATAAAGCCTGTAAAAGAACCAATCTAGAACTGTTCAATTTACCTCTTTCAGAAACAAATCGAAATTCTTTATTATCATTGCCTAAACTCCAGTACGAATGGAACAGGGAAACAAGTTCATAAAGATAAAATGGTATTCGATGTGGTTCGAGTTTAAAAGATGATAACTCTACACATTTAGGCCATTCCGAAATTTTTTTCAAAATTTCAATCTCATATTGATTAAGAATAAATTTTTTATTATCTAACTTAATTTTAGCTTTCAGATTTAATTTAAGTAATCTGAAAACTGAATTAACACGGGCATAACCATATTGAACATAAAATACAGGGTTATCTTTAGATTTCTCAGTAACCTTTTCAAAATCAAAATCTAGTTCAACATCATTACTTCTACTTAACATCATAAACCTAGTTGAGTCCTTTCCAACTTCCTTTATCAAATCTTCTACAGTGATATAGTCTCCTCTTCTTTTTGACATTTTAAAAGGTTCGCCATTTTTAAATAATTTAACCAATTGCGAGACTTTACATATTAAATGTACTTTACTGTTAGATATTGCTTTTGTTGCTGATAAGATTCTTTTTGTATATCCCGCATGGTCAGCTCCAAGAATATTTATTAAAACATCAAACTTTCTAGAAATTTTATCTGCATGGTATGCTATGTCACCAGCAAAATAAGTCCAGGCTCCGTCTGCTTTTTGTAAAGGTCTGTCAGCATCATCACCAAATACGGTTGACTTAAATAATAATTGATTTCGCATTTTCCAATCTTTTGTTTGTTCACCTTTCGGAGCCTCTAATTTCCCATTATAAATATAATTCTCTTTTTGTAATTTCTTAACTGTTTTTGAAACCATTTTATTATCAATCAGTTTAGATTCATAAACAAAATTATTATGTTTTACGCCTAACAAATTTAAATCACTCATAATTAATTGCATAGAGCACTTTAAAGATTCTGAAAATAATTTATTATATATTTTTTCAAAATTATTGAAATTTTTTATAGATTTTTTTTTGATTATTTTTCTTGCAATGTCGATTATATAATCACCTGGATATAAATCTTTGTTATTTGGAAAAGGTTTATTTTTTATAATTTCTAGTATTCTGTAATAAACAGAAGTAACAAAATTCTTAATTTGGTCACCATGATCATTTACATAATATTCTTTTGTAACTTTATGACCATTAAAACTAAGTAGATTGGAAAGAGTGTCTCCTAAAACAGCTCCTCGACAATGTCCTACATGTAAAGGGCCTGTAGGATTTGCAGAAACAAATTCTATATTATATTTTTTTTTGAAAGATTTATTAGATCCATACTTAGAATCCAATTGAATTACTTTCGTTAAGTATTCTTTCCAAAATGAAATGTGAAAATGAATATTTAAAAAACCAGGTCCGGCTATTTCAACATTTTTAAATTCTTTAAATTTTGATAACAAATGTTTTTTAAAAATTTCAGCCAACTTCACAGGTGAGCTGTTGTTAACTTTGGCTAAAATCATGGCAGCATTACAGGATATATCGGCCCTTTGACTTTTGGGTGGCAACTCAACAGTAAAACTTTTAAGCTGTGAAGGAATATGTATTAAATTTTTTTTTTCTAAACTCTTTAAACTATTAAATATTTTTTTTTGATAATCTAAAAATAAATTCATTTTACTTTTTTATATAAATTAATTGCGTACCTATCAGTCATGCCAGCTATAAAATCGGCAATTACGCGTTCTTTCTGTTCATTTTTGAATAAGTCCTTGCTAATATGTTTTCTAGAATTTTTTGATAAGTACTTAAACAGATCATTTATTATTCTTTTTCCTCTGTTAGTATTAACAACAACTTTTTTATGATTATACATATTACGTTTTAAAAAGTCTTTTATTTGCTTATCTATCATTTTCATTTTATCTGAAAAATCAACTATCAAGCGATCTTGTTTGTAAATATCATTTATTAATTGTGGATTACTTCTTTTTAAATTTTTATTAGTTGTATTGATAACATCTAGTACCATTAAATTAATTAAATCCCTGACAATTTGATTAATAATTATCTCTCTTCTAAAATTTTTTATATTCTTAACATGTTTATTTATCAATTTAGATACATAAGTTATTGAGCTAATTTTTTTAATTGTAAACAAACCTGCTCTTAGGCCATCTTCTAAGTCATGATTATTATAGGCAATATCATCTGCTATAGCAGCAACTTGTGCCTCTAAGGACGGAAATGCATTAAAAACTATTTTATTACTAAATAAATCTTTTTTCAAAATTGTTTTATATTGAACTAAATTTTTAACTGGCCCATTATGTTTAATTAAACCATCTAATGTTTCGATTGTAAGATTTAGGCCACAAAATTTATAGTATTTATTCTCAATAGAAGTAACTATTCTCAATGTTTGTATGTTGTGATCAAATCCTCCATATTTTCCCATGCATTGATTTAGAACTTCTTCTCCAGCATGTCCAAAAGGTGTATGACCTAGATCATGCGACAAACTTAAAGTTTCACTCAAATCTTCATTTAAACCTAAAGATCTTGATAAAGTTCTGGCTATTTGAGAAACTTCCATTGAATGTGTAAGTCTAGTTCTATAATGATCTCCCTCAGTATTTACAAAAACTTGGGTTTTATGTTTAAGCCTTCTAAATGATGATGAGTGAATTATTCTATCTCTATCTCTTTGGTAAGGAGATCTAATAGAGTTTTCTGGTTC
>Ga0209554_1001228_pt1 | contig 19803 bp, 15 predicted proteins | sample MarorgKNORR_S2LV_5_FD_188221 | JGI IMG/M metagenome (GOLD analysis project Ga0209554, IMG submission 188221) | Marine microbial communities from the Southern Atlantic Ocean, analyzing organic carbon cycling - Bottom_A/KNORR_S2/LV (SPAdes) (version 2) | ecosystem: Environmental > Aquatic > Marine...
CCGGATAGTAGTGGGGATAATCGATACCACTACGACCGATTTCACGGTCGAGAATATTGGAACATCAGCGCTTGAAGTCACGGTCAGCAGTTCCGGCCTTCCGGCCGGTACGACGCTTAATGTGAGCACTGAGAACCGCTCCATCGCCGCCGGTGAAGTCAAGATACTCAGTATTGAAGTATCGACGGACTCAACCACTCTGTCGGGAGATTATGCCGTTTCAATCGTCTTCCAAGGGGGTGGGTCGAGTGTTTCCTATCCCCTTACATTACAGGTCTTGCCGAGAATCGCCATTTCCGTTACCTCATCTGCCTATTGGGCTGTGGTCGGAGCGGCCGAGCCGGCTGTAATCAGTCTAGAGGTGGCCAACCTCGGTAATCTGCAGGATACGATTTCCCTACAGATTGACGACTCGAATCTCAGTGGTGCATTCGGCGTATCGCTCGAATCGCAGACCTTCACTCTGGCTGGAGGTGAGTTGGCGACGGTGAATCTGACCATCACAAAAATCGACTTCACCAATCAGGAATCACCGCTATCGATAATCGCCACCAGTAGTCTCGACAATACCGTTACCGACACGATGACCATCACCATTTTCCCGCATAGTGCCAGCGTCAACCTGACCGCCATCACCACCTCCGATACGGTTGCGGTCGGCTCCTCTCTGGAGGGTACGCTCTATGTTACCAATAAGGGCAATAGTGCCGATACATTTCTGCTGTCATCGTATGGATTGGAGTGTAATTTATCGGCCAACTCGGTCAGTTTGGCCGCTGGCCAGACCGATGCCGGAGTGACTTACTCCTGCCCGATAACCTCGATGATTCTCTCCGGGCCGCACGCTTTTGAATTATTGGCTACCAGCCAAGCCGATACCGGTAAGAGTGCGAGTGTTCAAGTGACCTACAATGTTCCTTCGACCAGAGTTGATGATGCGGTTTCAATCACCTTGCAATCGGACACCTTGGCGATGAATTATGATGGCGGCAGTTCAATCACAGTCACCGTGACCAATCTTGTCAACGATATGATTTGGGGTAACCTCTCGGTCGCTGGGACCAATGTCGACCTGGTCTCGGCGACTTGGTCTTCACAGTCTGGTCTCAACGACAGCCTCTATTCACTCTCCCCCGGGCAGTCGGCCGGTTTTGTTCTAAAGCTGACCTCACTGAGTGAGCAGGGTGGTAAAGTCGACCTACTGATTACCTCGGTAAGCGCTGTCGACGGCCAGATAATCGTTGATGAATCGTCAATCCTGGTGATTGATATCGAGGGCAAGCATATGCCACCAGATGGACTAATTTTGCCATTCGGCTTTGAGGTTGCCAACGATACCGGTCTCAACATAATGGCTGCGGGATGGGCCATTGCCCTACTTTCCCTCCTCTACCTTCGCTATGGCCGCAAGAAAGTCAGCGATTATCATGACGATGCGATTGATTCCACCGACGAGGTTGAAGGGGATTCCTTTGACGACCCTAACGAGACGATGATGCTCGATGGCCGCAAGGTGGTATGTCCGGCCTGCTCGACCAGATGCACAGTTCCCCGTGGAAGCCTACCGCCATTCAAATTCACCTGCCCTTCATGCGAAGAGAAGATTCGGGTAACCGGCTGAATCACTGGAATCACTGGATTTTCTGGGCGACCAGAAGAAATGCGGTATGACCGAAGGGTCCGTTGACCGGGCGCATTCCGCCCCTTGTCGCTCTACCCCATTCACGCGCCATCAACTCACCAGCCCATTCGACCACCAGGCCCGCAGATTCGCAACTTTCCCATGCCGCCTCGAGTTGACTGCTGACCGGACAGTAGCAGGCGAGACGACCACCGATGTTGAGATGCGGCGCGGCGGCCTCGATGGCTGGTGATTGTTCTGGCAGATCGAGAATTATCGCATCGAAACCCCCGAATTCCTCTGCCGCAAGTCCTACCTGTTCACAGACATCACCGATCAGCAGATGGTGCTCAGGAAAGTCCTCGCCCCAGGCGATGCGGGCGCGGTGCAGGTTTGCCATCCCGACCTCAGCGTGTTCCTCCCGTGTTTCGACGCTGATCAGCCGGCCGGCTGAACCGAGGACTCGGGCCAGGTGAAGTGCCAGGCCGGCCGAACCGAGACCGGCTTCAAGCACCGTGTCAGCGCCACCGATTCCGAGTTTGGTGATGAAGAGACCTGCATCTTTGGCGGAAATTGTTTGAGCCCGACGTTTCATCCCCAGCACCAACTCGGGTAGTCTCAAGGGTAAAACCACCAATTCCTTACTGCCGACTTGTACCGTTTGGCCAATATTCACTCCACCGAGTAAAGTTGTAGGATTGAGAACACCAAGGCCCTTGACTTTGCGACTCTCATCACTCAATTCGACGATATGAATGCGCCCTTCCGGCTCGCGCAGGGCAACAAATCCGAAATCGGTACCTTCGGGCATGTATCGGCGAAGGAGAGCCATAAGTCAATATTTCGCTTGCATGATGATACTAAACCCCCCATTATTGACACTATGATGATACCACTTATGATATTATCAGTAAATTATGATATTTGAACTTGATACTAAAGGAATTACTTCCATGAGGCAGGTTTATCATGCCCCCATGGCAGCGAGGACTCATGAAGCACGCACGTATGACCGTCCTCATCCTATCTCTGACCATGCTATTACAGGTTATGGGAAATGGATGGATAGAAATTGAAAAGATCGAAAACACCCCCACCTTCCTTGAGGAAGAGCAACCAGTGATGGAAGTTACCTCCCCAGGGTATGTGGTTTTCGCCCAATACATCACCTCGGATGACTGTGGTTATTGTATGTCGTATGGAAGTCCGGCCCATAAACAGTTGAAGTCCAACTTCCCTGATGATTACGTCTATCTCTCATATCACAGCGCATCGTTTGGTAACACCGCTGACGCAGAATCGGGCAATATCAACCCGATTTATAGCGTTAGTCACCTGATGGAGACCGGTGGGGCACCGAAGTCAAGTTTCGGTGATTCACTCCCTCTCACGGTCGGTTGCGGCACCAATACATGCTGGGATCCGGATTTTGGCGCTGGCGGCAACATGCACAGCACTGTCAACGATTATTCCATGCGAGTGATTCAGTCCGATAATGGCGACGGCACCACCGATGTCACAATTTCTTCCAGGTACATCGGCTCAGGCACTGCTGTCACCGGACTCAAACTCTATGCGGCAGTCGCCGAAGAGACCTGTGATTCACACGCCTACACCGATGGTACCAAGGGTGGAAATTGTTGGGAAGCATGGCTGCTCGACGGTGGTGGCTACACCAGTAATAGTGGCAATGTCGGTGGAGGAACTGGTTTCCAGTCCCTCGTCTTGTACGCTAGTCAGTGGACTAACTACACCTGGACAGTATCCAACAGTCTGGTAAGTGGCGGTTTTTCGAACATGAATACCATCGCGGCAATATACAGCGGCTGGAGCACTTCATCCGCAGATGAGAACGTCTACCACGCAACCGACTCGACGATGGGGCCACTGGTCGACATCGGCGTCGAGGACCTCAGTGTCACCAATGCGGGTGGTTTTGCTGGCTACGTCAACGGTGACCTTCTATCGGTCAGTGCACTTATCTCAAACTTCGGCGACGAAGGATATAGCGATGGTGGAGTGATAACCCTCTATCAGGTGGAAGGCACTCAAGAGCACCAAATCGGTACACCCACTCAATTGAACAGCCTCGCCGCTGGCGCCGGTCAGACGATTCAGGCTACAGTCGACACCACGGATTTCACCGCCAACGCATACGACGCTAAATTCCGTGTTCGTATCACTAATTTGGTCGCCGACAAAAACAGCGGCAACAACATCGCCACCGCCACACTTGCTCATGACAAGGTACCGATTGCATACTCTCCAACCCTCGTCGGTTCTAACTCGATCGACCGCAACAGCGTTGCGCAGGTCGAGGTCAAGGCACAATCGATGGACGGTGTCGACAACATGTCGACGATGACCCCGGAGCTTGAATTCAGTGTCAATGGACTGAATGCCTGGACCGATTCAGGTGTGAGCGGCGGCGAGGTCCTGCTCGGTGCTGCGGCCGGAAACCCACGCTATGAGTTCTTCATCTCCCCCGATATGTCCATGGGCTCGGGAATGTATGATGTGCGCGTCAAGTTCACCGATGCACGCGGCCAAGAGAGCATCTGGGTGGTAAACGATGGTACCAACGGCCAGGGCGCCTTTGAGTTGTTGAATGCCAAGCCGTTGATCACCATCGACCCGGTGCCGTCCGTCAAGGTCGATATTGAGACCCAAGTCTCGCTAGTCGGGCATGTCAGCGACGCTGAGACCGCTCTGGGGGACCTGGCCATCACCAGCACCTCTGATTCCTTCAAGGGCTGGGATCCGCTCACCGGGATGATAACGGTTCACTTCAGCAAGATTCAGCGTGACAGCAGTGGCAGTCCGACCCAGAGCGGAATCTATATCTCGGTTACCGATGAAGAGGGTGACACCACCGGTGGAACCCTGATGTTCAACGTCATCGAAAACGGCATGCCACGCTGGTCCCCACTTACACCAGTGAGTCTCGATGAGGGGGGGTCAAGTACGGTATTCCTGAAGAATATGCTTAGCGACAGCAATCAGGATGGCACACCTGCCAATGGCGTCGACCACCTGACCATCGCCATTGTCGGCATCGATAACAGCGAATTACTGAGCGCCTCGGTCACGGGTTTCAATCTGGTTATCGAAACCATTGATGACGACGTGACTGGTCAGGCGACCCTGACCCTGCGTGCCAGTGACGGCGTTCAATTCAGTGAAACCACGATGAAGGTTTTCGTTAATAATGTCAATGATGCTCCGGTATTGAACATCAGCGCGTTTGAGGGCATCTCCCTGTACAAGGGTGAGCAGAAGGTCATCGACCTTCGTAGCCATCTCTCCGATGCCGATGCCGACCAAGAGATCGTTGACCTCTATGTGAATATCGCCGCCTCACCGCAGATTGCCGCTCTGTATTCGATGCAGAGTGGTATCCTGACCCTACAGTGGGAAGAGCCGGGAAGTCACGACGTAACCGTAACCATCGTCGATGATGAAGACGTATCCACTACCTACATCTTTACCGTCGAAGTCATTTCGCACCTGCCACTTTCGGTCAGCAAGTCAGATAGCAACTCAAACGTATATTTCGTCGCCAACGATGACAATATCGGCCGCGTCACCAATTTCATGATGACCCTTGGCGAGGATGTGGGCTTGAGCAACATCAAGACCACTTGGCAGATTTGCAACATGGAAACCGGACTCTGCTATGACATCATTGAACTCGAGCACCCTAATACCGAATCCAGCATTGGGTGGAATTATGAAGTCACATTTGCCCGCGTCACCAGCAATGGTGGTTTGGTCTATGGCGACCAGATCAAGTTGGTCGACGTCACCGGTATCGATGCGAACGGAATCGACCTAAAGATGGAAGGAAAGACGCTCTACTGGAATATCACTGAGTACCCGGCATTTGTAGAGATGGGCAGCGAGGAATTGGAGACCTTCCTTTCCGATACCGAGGCGACAATCGCCAAACTTGAACAAGAAATCAAGGCATTACCTGAAGGAAGCAGCACCCGTACCAGCAAGGAAGCTCAACTCGAACAGGCCAAGACTTCATACTCAATGGCCTGCGATACACCAAGCGTGGTTTGTGCCGGCGAAGATGTTGGCTCATCTGGTGAGCCAACCGGCGGCCTGGATTCCAATATGATGGTTTATCTGGGTACGGGTGCATTCGCACTGATTATCATTGGATTGCTCAGCATGCTGGTCATGCGCCGTGGCGGTGAAACCGAATTCAAGGATTTCAGTAATTCATTACCGGCCGATGATTTGGTTGCCAACTCGATGTATGGTGGAGCTGCACAAATCTTCCAGCAACAGGTTGCAGCGCCCGTGGCACCGATGCCACCGGGTGTGCCACCGGTTCCTGAGACTGGACTACCCGAAGGGTGGACGATGGAGCAGTGGCAATATTACGGCCACCAGTATCTACAGCAGATGGGCCTATTGTAAGGCCGGTCCAGGATGATGGGAAGCGCATTTTTGGGTTTCATTCCGAATGCAAACGTAAACAAAGGAGCGTTTACGAGGACCTACCATGAGCGATGATGCTGGCGCGCTCCCCGAAGGGGAGGCAGATGATTCGCTCGCCGCCGAAGAATCGCTTTCAATCGGTGAACAACTCTCATCGCTCGACCGCCAGGCTGAGGTTATATTTACGCCGATTTCAACATGGTTGGATGACGTCGAGTTTGAAACCACCGCGGACATTCCGATTCCTGAGCGGCTGGTCGACCAGGTTATAGGGCAGGAGGATGCCACCATCGTCATTCAAAAAGCCGCCGAGCAGCGTCGTCATGTGATGATGATCGGTGATCCTGGGACCGGAAAATCGATGCTGGCAAATGCGATGATTGAGTTGTTGCCGGACGATGAGATGGAAGATATCATGACTTACCCCAATGAGGATGACGAAAACGAGCCGAGGGTTCGTTCGGTCCCAGCTGGGCGAGGTGGTAGAATCATCAAGGCTCAGCGTGAGCAACTGCGTGGGGCGCGGGAAAAGCAGCAGCGCACATTAATCATCGGCACGGTTGCAGTGGCATTTATTCTCGCTGTCGCGACGATTCAGTCCGGACAGATTATCAACTTGATATGGGGCTTCCTGTTAATCGGAATCGCATACATGTTCATCTCCAACCGCTTGCGCTCGGGTGAAGAGGATGGTTTGCCGAAAGTCATCGTCAAACGTGAGCCCGATGACTCCCCGCCATTCATCGATGCCACCGGTACTCTGGAAGGCAGTCTTCTCGGTGATGTGCGCCATGACCCTTTCCAGTCCGGAGGAATGGAAACCCCTGCGCATGAGAGGGTCGAAGCGGGGGCGATTCACAAGGCGCACGGCGGTGTTCTCTTCATCGATGAGATGAATCTCCTGCGGCTCAAGGACCAGCAGGCATTGCTTACTGCGATGCAGGAGCGCGAATTCCCCATCAGTGGCCGCAGTGAGCGCAGTAGCGGGGCGATCACCAAGACCGAACCGGTACCTTGCGACTTCGTGTTGGTGGCGGCGGGCAACCTCGATGCGATTCAAGGGATGCACCCAGCCCTGCGCAGCCGAATCCGTGGTTATGGATATGAGGTCTACATGCATTCTGAAATGCCCGATACCTCACGTAACCGCCGTCGTCTGATCCGTTTCATCGGCCAAGAGGTGTTGCGTGATTCAACCACTTCCCGTAGTATCCCCCACTTTGACCGCACGGGGGTTGAAGTTGTTCTGCGCGAGGCACAACGCCGCTCCGGGCGGCGTGGCAAGTTGTCCCTGCGCTTACGTGAACTCGGTGGATTGGTCCGCATCGCCGGTGATTTGGCTATAGAGGATGGTTCCGAGTATACCTCGGGAGTACACGTGCTGAATGCTCGCCGCATCGCCCGGCCGCTCGAACAGCAGGTCGCTGACCGAATGATCGAGCGGCGTCAGGATTATTCCCTCGTCATCAATACCGGCGAGCGGATTGGCCGCGTCAATGGTCTTGCGGTTCTCGGTGCCGACAACGGCCTATCCGACTATTCCGGAATCATGCTGCCTGTCGAGGCCTTGGTAACTCCCTCGCATGCATCAGGTGGCAAGGTATTTGCCACCGGTGGCCTTTCCGACGTCGCCAAGGAGAGCGTCACCAACGTCAGTGCGGTAATCAAGAAACTGACCGGAAAGAATGTCTCGGATTACGATATCCACATACAGTTCGTCGACACCCACGGAGTCGATGGTGATTCAGCCAGTATCACCATTGCCACCGCAATCATCAGTGCTCTTGAGGATATCCCGATTCGCCAAGATCTGGCGATGACCGGTAGCCTGTCAGTACGTGGAGAAGTTCTGCCGGTCGGCGGCGTCACCGCCAAGATTGAAGCCGCCGCTCAGAGTGGTATCCACACCGTACTCATTCCCAAAGCCAATTACCAAGATGTCATGATCGATGACAAATACAAAGATACCATCGAGATTCTCACTGTCGACAGCCTCGACGAGGTGATGGAGTACGCTCTGGTGGCATCTGACCGCAAGCCCGGATTGGTCGAGCGTCTCGGCAAGATCATCGATAAACTGACTCCTCCTTCAAGCGACGTCTCCCCGGCGCTGTGATGCGAGACCTCAACGGCGATATTCTACGTTTACTAGTTACCCTAAGAGTGGCGTCCGCGTCATTTGAGTGAGCCCCAAGGCTCCTTCCTTCCCGCCTCGGGTTCATCGAGCGACGGCTTGCCGGCAATATGATGCGAGTCACCACTCGCTCTTTCCTCACCACCATGAAATGCTCATGCGGTTGCTTGCCGGTGCGGTGATACGAGTTTCAGCGCCGCGTATTTTTTCTCACCAGGCCGGGTGAGAATTATCCATAATAGCCCTGAAATAATCTGTAAGGTGGCGAATAATATCATCGCATTTCGAAGTCCGAACTCGGTATATTCAAGCAACAGACTAGCGGCCATGGTTGAGAATCCATTGACCGATGTCATCAGCAGGAAATCGGTTGCGAACATCCGACCACGCCATTCATCCTCACTACGTTCCTGCAATAGCACCGTCGACAGAACCCAATTGGCGCCACTTGCCGCATGGGCGATGATGATCAGGATTGTTATCCACGCCCCCCATTGGAACAGCCCGATGATCAGGTACCCCAGACCACAGGTCGAGACCAACAGGCCGAGTAGGTAAGGCCACCAACTACGCTCGGAGAATACATAGCGAGCCAGGACCGGACCGATTCCGGTGCCGACCCCGCGCGCCGCGAACAGGATACCGATGCCCGCAGCCACTTCACCGAATTCGCCGTTGGCACCGATCAGCACCAGCATGTAGACCAGTCCACCGCCAAAACATGACCACAGGGCCTTTGCGGTGATGATGCGACCGACCTCCGGCCTATTGCGGATTATCCTCCAACCCTGTACGACATCTCCGAGTGCGCTGCGCCAGAACGAGCCTGGTTTTGGTTCGATCTTGTGCTGTGGAATCTCCAGTACCGACAGCATGATGGCGGCTACGAGGAAGGAAGCCGAGTCGATGACGAAGGCAACTTCGACCCCCCATTTTGCCACCACCAGCCCACCGATTGAGGCACCGATGGCGAGTGAAGCCGACCACGTGGCTGAGTTCAATGCGTTGGCGGTCAGCAATTCATTTTTCCGCACCAGATTAGGTAAGACGGCATTCTCAGCCGGCACGTAAACCGCATGGAATACCATCAGGCCACCAGCTACCGTATAGATAATCCATACATCGCCGGAATCATCGACCAAGAACAAGGTGAGCACCAGAATCGCACTGGCAACATTTGCCGCCACCATAAGCCACTTACGCGAGTATCGGTCGGCCAACACCCCGGTGAATACCTGCGGGACTGCCAAAGCAAACATACGCAGAACGAATATGGCACCGATTGCCAACGCCGAATTAGTCAGCCGTTCAATCATCACGAATAGTGCCACGGTATTGAACCATTCACCGAGCATGGAAATCGCATTGGCGAACCAGAATTTGCGAAAAAGTGGATTTATCCGCAAGAGTTCGAAAAAGCCGACTTCGTCCGCCTGCTCTTGCATATCCCGTGGCGCCTGCTCTAGGGTCATGAACCTCGCCACGTATGGGCTTACGTTTCAGTGGAAAAATGGAATTATCGCTTTCCCCAATTATGAAAACAGGCACCTCTATCGGCGGTTATGGACGAGGACTTTGTCGACGTCTTCACAAAACGTCTCTCCATCTTCACCAACGTTGCGATTTTGGTTACGCTGGTAATCATCGCCCTGCTGACCCTGAAGGATGTGTTGCAGCCGTTTTTCATCGCTTTAGGCGTCTACTTCGTGCTCAAACCGGGTGCTGACAAGTTATCAGAAAATGGTTTTCCGCGGGGGTATTCCTACTTCACGATGTTCATGCTCTTCCTGCTGGTCATCGTCTCCGCCGCCTATGTCTCATATTCCCAGGTCGAGGACCTCTCAGAAGATGAGGAGAAGATGGAGCAGTATCAGGATAATCTGCAACGAAAGTGGAAGAAATTGCAAGGGGTCCCGGGACTGGGTGGTTTCATCGGCACCACCGAGGATAACGGCTCGATTACCCAGACCTTGGCCGAGGCCGGCCTTATCGAAGGCGGTGAGACGAATCTCCAGGGGATGTTCGTCGGGGTGATGTCTGCTGCCGGCTCGATGTTCACCACTTTCATCACCGTGATTTTCTTCTTGATTTTCATTATTTTTGAAGCCAATCTTCTTCCCAGTAGAATCATTGCTGCATTCCCCGGTGAAGCCAATGCCACGGTGAAGACTGTCGTCATCAAAATCGAGGAGAGCATCAATACCTATATTATCGTCAAGACCGGTGTCAGCGTTGGTACAGCACTTTGTGTGATGGCTATTCTACTGTTTTTCGGTGTCGACCTGTGGTTCATCTGGGGGTTGCTGACCTTCCTGTTCAACTACGTTCCTTACATCGGCTCCTTGATAGCCACCATCCCACCGATTATTCTCGGATTGGCGGTATTGCCTACCGGGGTTTGGGCCTTCATGGTAATTCTCCTGATCGTCAACCAACAGGTTTGGGGTAATTTCATCGAGACCAAGTGGACTGGAACACAACTGGATATCAGTCCGGTTCTCCTGCTGCTGGTGGTAGCCTTCTCATTCTGGTTATGGGGAATCATCGGCATGATTCTCTCGGTGCCTCTGTTCGTCATCACCAAGATAGTGCTCGAGAACATCCCGACCACCCGCCCCATCGCAATCCTGATGTCGGAGAGTGCCCCAGATCTGGTTACCGCATATGAGCGGGCTTTGGCCGATGGCGAATTGAGCGAGGAAGAAATCTCTCAACTCGGCGAATTGCGCGATGCTCTGGGGCTTTCCGCCAGCGATGACCAAGTCGTCGCTGAACTGGCGGCGATACACATGGCATTGGAGGGCAAGGATGTTTCCGGCGACCCGCACAGTCTGATCTTAGCTGCAGCCACCAGCATTCTCGATTCCGAACAGGTGGAGCAGATTGATGATGCACTCAGGAAGGAAGAATTGAATGAGGAAGTCTCCACCCTGCTCAAATATGTCCAAGAGAAACTAGAGGAAGAGGGCAAATCCGATTAGACCTCGGTCAACATCTGCTCCAGCGCGGTATTGATCTGCAGAATCAAAGTGCCGAATTCGGGCGGCATATTCGGGTCTTCGTACAATTCCTCAAGTTTATTCTGCGTCATCGCGATTCGTACGTCGAGTTGTTTGCCGCGATTGAGAAGCCACTTATCGATGACCTCCTTGGCGCCAGCACGGATGTTACGCGGCACTTTCGGGTCATCCAATTGCTTGATCACGCCTGAAACTTGTTGCAATTTAACCTCGATATCGGACATCTTTCCCAACTCCCCTTTCGGTCGCGTAGGGTCCGCCGAAGGCTGATTGATTTAAGCACATTGCCTTCTACGGTTTCACCATGCCGGTGGAACCATTTGAGATATTGGGTTGGGCGCGTTGGCTCTGTTTAATCGGTTGCTTCACCGGGGCGGCCTGGCTCGACCACAATTTTCGCCGTATTCCCAACTCCTATTGGCTCGCTTGGGCGAAGCCGGCGATATTTCTGTGGGCGCTTGAACTGTTGGTGGTCGAGGCCGACTGGACGGTGTGGGGGGCTGCTGCTGCTGCGGTCGCCCTCGCCAGTACCGCGGTGATAGGGCGGCCGACATTGGCGGATTTCCTTGCCGGAAAACCAGTCGATGTCGCGGTGATCATCTGGTATATCTTCGGCGCCGCCGGGGTAATCGGCGGGGCGATGATACACGGTTCGACCAATACGCCGATGGACATCATCGTCGGCACTGCCGACCCGATGGCAAAGTTGTGGTGGGCATCGGTCAGCGTTTTGGTGCAGGTCTGGTTATTCGATGTCATGTGGCGACTGCGCCTCCTGCATGGCGGCGCCGACGCCAAGGCGCTGATGCTGGTGGCGATTCTGATTCCTACCTGGGCTACCATTGCGCCAATCATTCAGGGAGAATCATGGTCTCTGTTAGGCGCCCACATGCCACCGGCATTTGCTCTGTTGATATGGGGTTCATTGGCTTTCTTGGCAATTCCTATAATCTTCACGATCTGGAATGCTGCAAAGGGGAATATCACCTCTACCGCCGACATGAAATTAGCTTGGCATTCCACCCGGATGCCACTCGATAAGGTAGCAGGTGCCCATGTGTGGCTACTCGATGAAGTGATTGAAAAGGCCGATGGAACAACCGGAATACACACCCGAATCCGAGCCCCGGCAAGAACCCCGAGCGATGAGAAGTTACAGGCGCAGATATCCGCCCTCAAGGAACTTGGTGAGGAGGTTGGCTGGGTTACCTACAAGTGGCCACTGCTGGCGATTCTCCTGCCGGCGATTCTGCCGATGATTATCTGGGGTGACCCATTCGCACTATTGTTAGCACCACTTTTGGGATGAGGGCGCCACGGCCACCTTGGCCGGTAGAAGAAACAAAAATAATCCCGAAAACCGGAGTGTGGAATAATCGTCCGAACCCAAGATTATCAGTCGACCTTCGCAAGTTGAGAAGATTCGTTGGTCGGCTCAAAGACCACGGCGTTCCTTAGCCTTCAGCCGCAATCCCTTGTAACCACACTTGCGGCAAGCAGAAGCTCGGAGTGCATTGCGGGCGTTGCAATGCATGCAGATGCGGACGTTGAGTAGTCTCTCCTCAGCCTCGGGGAATCGTGCCATGCGATTCGCCGACCTTCTCCCTGTATTTAATCACGACGAGCCGAAATAACCACCCCCTCGGTACGGTGATAACATTCCACCGCAGTGATATTGAGCAATAGTTAGGGTCAAGTTATGGTACGAGGTCGAGAAGTTGATGCGAATCATCCGCCTGCCGGGAATTCACCACGATGTCAATGCGATTCTCATATGTGGCGAGCAAGGCAACTACATTATCGACGTCGGCACCAGTTGGTATCAGTTGTTACTGCAGGAGAGATTGCGGGGAAAAATCGGTGATGAGGGTGCTCTAGCGGGAATCATCCTGACCTGTCGCCGCTACAATCATGCTGGCGGTGCCGCGTTCTTGAAGAAAGAATTTGCGACCCGGGTATTCGCCCATCCAAATGCCACTCAGGCATTGTCCACTGGGGATTTCTTCACCACTTGGGCCAATCGTTACGATTCGGATATGCCGCCGGTAGAGACCGATCCAATCGTCGAGGCACAGCGATTCGAGGTCGGTGATGGTGCCTTTGAAATCATCGAGTTGCCGGGTCATTGTAATGATGCGATTGGTATATGGCAGGCCGAGAGAGGGGTGTTCATCGCCGGGCCGACGATTCCGAAGGCGAACTGCCCATCTCGTTGGGACCAGCCTACTGGATGCCTGCCCGACCTTTTGGCGAGTGTCGAGAGAATAATTGAGTTGCAACCGGATACCTTGATTCCAGCGCATGGAGATTCAATCAGGGGTGGTGAAGTGGTTGGAGAGGTACTTGAGCGACATCGTGCCTTCTTCGCCGAGAGAATCGACGCCGAGGGTGATTTCCCACCCAACTGGCCACGTCCCTCACAGACCTGCAATTACCTCACGCCAAGATCTGCTTGGGGTCCACCGAAATGACCAATCGGGTCGGTCGATTACGCATTGGCGATAATTCGCTGTTGCTTAGTGGCATCACTCTTCCCCTTTACCGTGCCATCCCAATGGAGGATTTTCCGCTCCCAGCCGATGTGGACATGAATGTAAGCGGTTTCACAACGGAGTGCATCTACAACTCCTGCGACGGTGAATAATTTCACCCTGCCACCCGGAATCTGCTCACCGTGAACACAGACGATGCCATCACGATCGCCAGACAGCAGTACGGTTCCACCACTGCGACGGTGTGCGGCCAAACTCGTCACCTTACAATCATGCGGTTGCAGGTTCTCGACCAGCACCATATTCGGTAGGCTCAGCAGTGTGAGGCTACCATCACCGGCACCGACAAGTAGGCGCCAAGCGTTCCCATTAGGACCTGCTAATGCTAGCAATACCGTCGGCTTGGCGCCGATATCATATGAGGCACGCATACTCTTGGACACCGTCGCCCGACTATAGCGGGAATCGAAAATAGAATACAAATGTGAATCGGGATGACTATGCATATTCACATATATCATGCCACTTGGATAGGCGACGACTTTCAGTCCTTCAGCGAGCAAGGTTCGACACGGTTTTCGTGACAGCATGAAAAGTATGAGGCGCTGACCCTAGGTATTCATTTTCAAGAGAGTAAGGGTGAAAGTGAAAGTGAACTATGTATGGATATACGCGAAGGCCGACCCTCGTCGCTGGCTGAACGCAACCGAAGTCCACTGCTTCGAAGTCCACAACGCATTGTAACGACACTCGGCCTTCGGGGTTGTCGTTTAGAATCCCCATTATGCTAAGACCGTGCCTACAAGTGAATACAGTGGGTAAAGTTGTCCGGTCGTGGACTTGCTGGGCCAGAAGGTGAGCACTCGACTGAGTAACGTAGTGGCGAGGGAAGTGCGAAGTGTGGTAAGATGTGATTTACCTTAGTCGCGAGCACCGATGTAATCATCTGTAAGCAAAGGTGATTGCAACGTAACACATACGTATTGTTACGTATTGCACGGTCGCCAGGCTTACTTGACCGAATCGCTCGTTGCGTAATTCCAAGCCCCCGCTTTTTATTGAATACGGCCTTGAGTTCCGTACCCGCGATTCCTCTCGGACGACATACGATTTGACTATATTCGTACGGTCGTCCTCACTGCGCTAGTAATACTCCATATCGTCTTTGGTTTCCTTCTTCCATGTGCGATAACAGGATTTGCAGACCTTGACCCGGCCCTTCCTCTCGACATAACTTCCCTCACCCCAGACATCCTGGGCATTTTGCAGAGAAAGGCTTCTTCCCCCCGTCGATTTATCAGACCAGTTATCGCATTCCTTGATGCCGCACTTCATCGTTCCTTCTCTGGCTTGATGCTTTTTCTTATCCGTATTCTCACCGCTCGCCTCACGATGTTTCCGAGCCTTTTCCTTGAATCCCAATTCTATCCCTCTCATTCCTTGGTTGGCGTGGCCATTATTCAATCAATCGGCACGTTCGATGGTCGCGTCACGGTCTGGCCCGATGCCGACAGATGTGATCGGCACCCCGAGTAGATTCTCGACATGACCGATGTAAGCCTGCGCCGCAGAGGGTAGAGCCGAGTATCCCAGCCCTTCCACATCAGCCTTTTTGGCCAGGTCGAGCCAGACTTCAAGGGGCTCGGGGGGGAATCCCGGCATCTCGATGAGAATAGGTTCACAGCGCGCTAAAGCCGCCGATGAGGCGGGCATTTCATGGATTTCTTTCCCGTCGAGGCGGTAGCCGACACAGATTTTCAGCGGGTCAATCCCGCCGAGGACATCGAGTTTGGTCATCGCCATGCTGGTGAATCCGTTGACCCGGTTGGCGTGGCGTAAGACCACGAGGTCGAGCCAACCGCAACGGCGGCGACGGCCGGTGGTGGTACCGAACTCATGCCCGACATCGGTCATGTGGTCGCCGTCGGAATCGAATAATTCGCTCGGCATCGGCCCTGCTCCCACTCTGGTGGTGTAGGCTTTGACTATCCCGATGACCTGCTCGATATGACCGGGGTGTATCCCGGCTCCGTGGGTGGCGTTACCACGACTTGTCACCGAAGAGGTGACGAAGGGGTAAGTTCCCTGGTCGATATCCAAAAGACAGCCTTGAGCACCTTCTAGCAGGACATTTTCTCCCAATTTCAAGGCATTGTCGAGCATCACCCCGGTATTTGCCACCGTCTGACCAAAGGTGTCGTGAATCCACGCCACCTCCTGTGCCAATTGCGCGGCTTCGATACGCCCCTCAGCACCAGCCGCGGATAAATCCGAATTCATCCGCAGGGACACAGTCTCAGCCCAGTCAACATCACCGATGACTTCACTCAGGTCGCCGAATCGCAAGCCGATGCGGTTGATCTTGTCGGCATAGGTAGGGCCGATGCCGCGCCCGGTGGTGCCGATTTTCTCATCGAGGCTGTCGAGCATGCGGTGATAGGGGAGGATGATGTGCGCTCTCTCGCTGATGAAAAGTCGAGATTGTGAAGGGTCTTCCCCGGTCTGCTGAAGCCAGTTATCCAACTCCTGTCGCAGGACCCAGGGGTCGATGACCATGCCATCCCCGAGCACTAGATTGCACTCCTTTCGAGTTATACCACTGGGTAGAAGATGCAGTTTGATCACCCGGTCACCCAATACCACGGTGTGGCCAGCATTGTTACCTCCCTGGAATCGGACCACCCATGAAACCTCACCGGCTAATCGGTCGACGAGTTTCCCTTTCCCTTCATCACCCCATTGGGCGCCGAGTACTATCGAGGCTGGCATGCTTCTCCACTTGAGGGCGCAACCTTCGCCCTATGATAGATTCCCCTCAATCACTACCTAGTGATTTATTTTACCGAAAACACAAACCAATGGTTTTTCATGGTTTATATGGGGCTGTTTACGGTAACTCCATGTCTGCCAAGAAATCTCGCTACTCTGAAACCGCATCACTGAAGGATGATTGTGATGCCACAATGAGTAAAGTTAATATACTATTGGTAACAAACTATGTAACCCAAGGTTGATAAGATGTCCGAACACCAAAAAGAAAAAAGTAGCCAGAAAGCACACGAAAGCAACTCCAGCCCCCGTATCACTTCCCGTGCCGGCCCACACCCATTCGGCGGCAACCGACCTTCACAGCAACGTCGCACCACCGGTATGACCGAGGCCTGTGGCGAATGCGGGGCAATTTCTTGGGACGAGGATTTGGAACGTGGTGAAATCGTCTGCGGCGAATGCGGACTGGTAGTCGATGAGAATCTCATCGATCCTGGCGCTGAATGGTCGAACCATGACGGTAAGGACAATTCCCGGGTCGGCTCGCCCATCACCCCTACCTTGTCGGACAAGGGACTGAACACCATCATCTCTCGCAGTGACCTGACCGGCGGTGCCGCCGCTCGTCACGGAATGAGCCCTCGAGCGCGACGAGACTGGAATCGACGACGGGTCATCGACGACCGTTCCAAGACCCGCAAGAGCCGCGACCGAAACCTGGCCAAGGCGATGTCATTACTACGCTCGTACGGCGACCTGCCGGGAACCCTTCTCGATGAGGCGGCAGTATTCTACCGTAAGGCGGTCGAGGCCGGTGTGGTCACCGGACGGAGCATCGCCGGAATAGCCGGTGCCTGTGCCTACCTCGCGGCGAGGGAGCGTTCCCTGCCGCGAAGTATCGAGGAGGTCGCCGATTCGTTTCAGGTGGAATACAAGGAAATGAAGCGAAATATTCGCTTGGTCTCCCGAATCATCGGTGCCCACACCATTTCCGACCCAGGCGAATACATCGACAAGTTCTGCAGTCAATTGGGCCTCCAGCCAAGTGTTGTCGGTGAGGCTCATTACCTGTGGGAGCGGGTGAAGATTGCCGATGAGTGGCAGGGCAAGAAGCCTTCGGGGGTTGCCGGAGTGATGATTTACAAGGCCGCGCAGATGCGCGGTAATGTCCGAACCCAGGCCGATGTGTGCAAGGTTGCAGGGGTCAGCGAAGTGACCCTGCGTGGACTGCTGAGGATTCTCGATGGGCTGATGAAATATATTGGCGAGGCAACAGAGAACTAGCGCAGACCACTAGGATTCGCTTGCAGGCTAGGCTATCTCTTAGGGTTGTCTTTATTCGTACGTGCCCTACCCCCCGGCCATGGAAGCACTCATCCAGATGATTCCCGGTTGGGATAACGTGGTCGCAGGATTGCAGGTCGGGTTACTGGTCGCAATCATCATCATCGTTTGCCTCGGGCTTGTAGCACGCCAACTTGTCATCAAGATTCTACCGAAGATAATGAAGAGTTTCGGCGACGAAAAAGACGGCATCCGTAGTTTTGAGATGAACTCACAGATACCTCTGGGCGCCGCCGCCGCCGGTTTCATCTGGTGGAATCTGTTAGGTGAACTCTACGCCCTACCTTCGATGCTAGCGAATGAATCGCTTGAATTCTGGACCTTGGTCCTCGCCCAAGCCACCTTTCTTGTCGGCGGCTTACTCGGAGCTATGCGGATGGTTGAAATCGTCGAAATCGGCGCTCGCTGGGCCGACGACGACGGCGAGTTGGACGCCGGCCAACAAACCATTCTACACGCGGTGCAGAGCATTCTAAGAGTGGTCATCTTCATTGTCGGCGTGGTACTCATCGCCGATGTCTTCGGCTTCAATATCGGCGCAATCCTGACCGGGTTGGGTATCGGTGGCCTGGCTTTTGCCTTCGCCGCCAAGGATACGATTTCCAATATCTTTGGGGCGATAACCCTCCTGCTCGACCGGCCATTCTCCATCGGTGATTGGATAAAGGTGGGTGGGGCTGAGGGCGAGGTCATCGGCATCGGCATGCGCAATACCCTACTGCGCACCAGTACCGACACAGTGCTGACCCTGCCTAACGGCAATCTGGTCAACAAGGATATCGAGAATTTCGGCAAGCGCCGGTGGAGGCGTTACCAACCACTGCTCTCTCTCGATCTTGCCACCGATCCGGTGGTGTTGGAGAAGTTCTGCCGTGGGGTTGAAGAGATAATTTTCAACCATCCTAAGACCACCAAAGTGGATGCGTCTTTTGCTAAGGTCAGCGCCATCGCCAAGGATTCCCTCGAGGTTTCCTGCAATGTCTATTGGGATGTCTCAGGGGGAATGGAGGAGAAGGAGAGTCGAGAATCACTTTTGCTCGACATCTCCTCACTGGCCAAGGAACTCAAGGTCGACTTCTACGAGCCCAGACTCCGTTCTTCAAGGTCTTGAAAGGGCTCTTTGCGAGCATCAAGGTCAAGAACTAAACCTGTGTCGCACAGAATACAGGGGCGTTTAACTCAGTTGGAAGAGTACCTGGTTTGCAACCAGGAAGCCGGGGGTTCAAATCCCCCAACGTCCACTCCACTTTTGGATTTGAACCCCCCATTCATGCCACTGCCACGATATGCTCTGGCGGGATTTGAACCCCTTCTGCGTTTCAGCCATTCCGGCTGTGCAGTGCCTTCCGATGAAATTACCCATGAGAGTGCGTGTGCCTGCTCGAAAGCGATTCTTTGGGCATCATTTGGAATCAGTTCAGAGTAGTGTTTCTGTATTGTCGTGACTTCATCACCGAGTACCATTGCTACATTCTCCAATTTGCCCATTTCAGTGGAGAGATATCGCATTGCCATTGTATGCCGGTAGGAATGCGAGGGCAACATCTGTATTTTCTCTCCGTGCAGTGTAGTTGAATCTCGTACTTCTGCCAGCCACTTTCGAACACTCTTGTCGGTTGCGTGAGGCAGTTTTCTTTTTACCGAGCCTGATGATTGTAGAATCGATGTAGGGAACAGATACTCATCACCGCCTTCGAATTGCCGCACCCATTCTCTGTATCTCAGAAAGATGGGAACGAATCTTTCCTGGATGAATTGAGAGCATAACTTACAATTCTTGGACGCTCGGAATTGGATTAAGCGCTCATCGAAATTGAAGTATTTCCAACGGAACGCAGCAGTGTCGGATATGCGTGGAGCCATGCAACTGTGAATCAAGTGAGCAATTGCTCTCGGGCGCAGTCGTTCGTTCTCAAACATCTTGAGGGCCTGTTCGTCCATGGCTTCAATTTCCTCTTTGGACCAGTAGCG
>Ga0209554_1001230_pt1 | contig 19785 bp, 15 predicted proteins | sample MarorgKNORR_S2LV_5_FD_188221 | JGI IMG/M metagenome (GOLD analysis project Ga0209554, IMG submission 188221) | Marine microbial communities from the Southern Atlantic Ocean, analyzing organic carbon cycling - Bottom_A/KNORR_S2/LV (SPAdes) (version 2) | ecosystem: Environmental > Aquatic > Marine...
AATACAAGGAACCGAAATATTTTCAAAAATTATTAATAAAATACTTAGAAAATGTCCTTTCATTAGAATCTGTTGCTTGTAAAGACTGGTTAACAAATAAAGTTGATAGATGTGTCACTGGAAGAGTTGCAATGCAACAAACTGTTGGTGAAATACAATTACCATTAAACAATTTAGGAGTAATGGCACTTGATTTTAAATCTAATAGAGGTATAGCAACTTCTATCGGATTTTCTCCTATAGTTTCTTTAATAGATGAAAAGAAGGGAGCAAAAATAGCTCTCTTAAAATCTTTAACAAATATTATATGGGCACCTATAGAAAAAGGAATTACAAATATTTCATTAAGTGCCAATTGGATGTGGCCTGCTAATAATGTTGGAGAAAATGCCAGATTATACAATGCCGTTAAAGCAATTAGTGATTTTGCAATAAAACTTGGAATAAACATTCCAACAGGAAAAGATTCACTGTCCATGACCCAAAAATATTCTGATGGAAAAAAAGTTCTTTCACCAGGAACCGTCATAGTATCTGCAGCTTCAGAAGTTTCTGATATTAATAAAACAATCTCACCAGTATTAAAAAAAGATCAAGATTCTGAATTGATATACATCAATTTCTGTAAAGGACTAAATATTTCTGGAAGTGCATTTTATCAAACACTTACATCAATTGGAAATACAGTACATAACACAAAAAAACCTAAAAAAATAATAAATATTTTTAATGTTATTCAAGATTTAATAAAAAATAATCAAATTTTATCTGGTCATGATGTATCATCTGGAGGGCTTATAACTAGTTTGTTAGAAATGAACTTTGCCAACTCAAATTATGGTTTAAATATTTCTACTGAAGGTTTTAAAGAAAATGATTTAATTAAAATACTTTTTAATGAATCACCTGGTATTATCATTCAAACTAAAAAAAATATTATTTCAGTACTAGATAGAACTAAAATAGAGTATATAAAAATTGGAAATTTAATAAAAGAAAGAAAATTAATAATTAAACACAATAATTCTGATATAAAAATTAACATTGATTATTTTAGAGATTGTTGGTTTAAAACCTCATCATTAATTGATAAAAATCAAACAAAACATAATCTAAATGTTAAAAGATTCTTAAACTATAAAAATCAAAAACTCAAGTACAAATTCCCATCTTTTTTTAATGGAACATACTCAAAAATAAATTACAAAAAAAATATCAGAGCAGCTGTCATTAGAGAAAAAGGTATAAATAGCGAAAGAGAAATGGCCTATATGTTATATATGTGTGGTTTTGATGTTAAGGACGTTCATATGACTGATCTTGTAAGTGGAAAAGAAAATCTTGAAAATATTCATATGGTAGTTTTCCCTGGAGGATTTTCAAATTCCGATGTACTAGGATCAGCTAAAGGATGGGCAGGAGTTTTTAAATATAACAAAAATGCTAATAATGCAATCACTAATTTTTATAAAAAAAATAATACCCTCTCTCTTGGTGTTTGCAATGGTTGTCAACTCATGATGGAACTAGGATTGTTGTATCCAGAATTAAAAAATAATCATCCAAAAATGAAAATAAATAAATCTGAAAAATTTGAATGTATTTTCACTAGTGTTGATATCTTAAAAAATAACTCTGTTATGTTAAAAAATTTAGAAGGTACTACACTTGGAATTTGGTCAGCACATGGAGAAGGAAGATTTAATATTAAGAACCTAGATCTTAATATAGTTGCAAAATTTCATTATAAAAATTATCCCTCAAACCCTAATGGATCAGATTATTCTGCAGCAATGTTATCTTCAAAAGATGGAAGACATCTTGCAATGATGCCACATCTTGAAAGATCGATATTTCCTTGGAATTGGGCACATTATGAACCATCAAGAAATGATAAAATTACACCTTGGATATTACCATTTGTAAATGCTAGAAATTGGCTTGAAACAAATACATAACCTTTTTATAAATTGTTAAAAATAAAATTTATTTTTGTATCCCAAAATATTGTCCCATGGTGTAACTGGTAACACGTCTGTTTTTGGTACAGAAGAGTCTAGGTTCGATCCCTAGTGGGACAACAAAAATTTAAAAATTATGAGCATTGTAAAAATATTTTCAGGAAAAGGTTCTTTAGAATTAGCTAATAAAATCGCATCTAAATTTGGAAAAAATCTTGGTCAAGGAAAATCTGGTAAATTTAGTGACGGAGAACTAAAATACAGGTATACCGAAACAGTGAGAGGTTCTGATCTCTTTATTATTCAATCTACTGTTAATGGATCAGATAATGTTATGGAATTATTCTTAATGATGGACGCTGCAAAAAGAGCTAGTGCTCATCATATTAATGTTGTTATTCCTTATTACGGATATGCTAGACAAGATAGAAAAGATAAACCAAGAGTAGCTATATCCGCTAAATTAATTGCTAACCTACTTACAGCATCTGGAGCAACTAGAATTATAACATGTGATCTACATGCAGGTCAAATACAAGGTTTTTTTGACATACCAGTTGACCATTTAAATGGAAGTTCTGTGTTTGTACCATATATTAAAAAATTGGACCTAAAAAATATCATTTTTGCATCTCCTGATGCTGGAGGAACTGAAAGAATAAGAGACTATGCTAAATATTTTAATGTTGACTTTGTTATATGTGACAAACATAGAGAAAAAGCTAATGAAGTTAAATCCGTTCAGGTAATTGGAGAAGTAAAGGGAAAAGATGTAATAATTGTTGATGATTTAATCGATACAGGAGGTACCATTTCTATGGCTTCAAAAGTATTAATGGAAAAAGGTGCAAAATCAGTTAGAGCTCTAATTACACACCCAATTCTTAGTGGAAATGCTGATGAAAATATCACAAATTCAGCACTTACAGAATTAGTTGTAACCGATACTATTCCTCTAAAATTTAGGAATAAAAAAATAAAAGTATTATCCATTGCAGAACTATTTGCAAAAGCAATTAGAAAAATTCATGAAAATGAATCTACTAGTTCGCTATTTTTAACAGATAAATTTAGTAATTATGAAAACGATTGAGATTATAGGGTATAAAAGAGCAAATCTTGGTAAAAATGAATCCAAAAAACTTAGAGGCAAAGGTAGTGTCCCTAGTGTTGTCTATGGAGGAAAAAAACAAATTCATTTTCATTCACCAATGATTTTATTTAGGGATTTAATTTACACGCCTGGTGCAAACTTTGTTAAATTAAATATTGAAGGTGAAATTAAAAATGCAATATTACAAGACATTCAATTTCATCCAGTAAGTGAAATCATTCTACATGCTGACTTTCTAGAACTTCGTGAAAATAAAAAAATAAAAATGGAAATTCCTGTTAAATTTTTAGGAAATGCTCCTGGTGTTCTTCAAGGTGGTCAAATATTAACAAGAATAAGAAAATTATCTATTTTAGCATATCCAAAAAATATGCCAGAATTTATAGAAATAGATATTAGTCATCTAGAATTAGGAAAAAGCATTAAAGTTGAAGAAATTCTGAGTGAACAATATGAAATCTTAAATAGTCCATTAGTAAATATTGTCTCTGTCAATATACCTAGAGTAACAATTGAAGAAGAAGTAGTAGTAGAAGAAGAAGAAGAAGAAGGAACTGAAGGTGAAGAAGGAACTGAAGGTGCTAAAGGTGGAACAGAAGGTGACAAAACAAAATCAAAAGATTCAGAAGGAGATAAAAAAGAAGAATCTAAAGACTAAGAAATATTAAAAAGAGTTGAAAGTTTAGTATAAATTTATATACTAAACTTTTTCTCAATGAAATACTTAATAGTTGGTTTAGGAAATATAGGACCACAATACGAATTAACTAGACATAACATTGGGTTTTTAATTCTTGAATACCTAGCATCTAAATTTGAATCTGCATTTAAATCAGAGAGACTTGGAGATTATTCTTTAATAAAATTTAAAGGAAGATCAATCCACCTTATAAAACCATCCAATTATGTAAATAATAGTGGAAGAACAGTAAAATATTGGTCTGATAAATTAAAAATAAAAAATAAAAATTTATTAATTGTTCTAGATGATATCTCTCTGAAATATGGAAAGCTTAGAATAAAAAAAAATGGTAGTGATGGAGGTCATAATGGATTAAAAAATATAAATGAATCATTAAATTCTAACAATTATCCAAGACTAAGATTTGGAATAGGAAATGAATTTATAAAAGGAAATCAATCTAATTATGTATTAGAAAATTTTTCAAAAGATGAAATGAAAGATTTAGAAATAAATATTCAAAATTCAATCAAAATAATTATGTCATTTTGTTATGAAGGAATCAATAGAAGTATGAATAAGTATAATTAAACAATAACTGATCCATTAGTAGCTTTAGTATCGGGACGCATTAATCTAAGAGAACCATCAGGATTTTCAGCAAGCAATAACATTCCTTGACTTTCAATTCCCATCATTTTTCTTGGTTTTAAATTTACCAAAATCATAACTTGTTTATTTAGTATATCTTCTGGTTTATAATATTTTGATATTCCACTTAAAATCACTCTTTTATCAATACCTGTATCAACAATTAATTTTAATAATTTTTCAGATTCTGGTACATTTTCTGCTTCTATGACGGTTGCAATTCTTAAATCAATTTTTGAAAATTCATCAAATTCAATAGTTTCTTTTAGCTTCATTATCTTCTCCTTTTTATCATTTATAGTCAATTTAAGTTTTTCTATTTGTTTATCAATTACACTATCTTCAATTTTTGAAAAAATATGATTTGTTTCTCCAAGTTTATGACCAGGTTTAATAAGATTATTAGATGAATCATTCCATGATTTAGATAAAATATCTAAAAGTTTAAATATTTTAATTGAAGTAAATGGTAGTAAAGGCTCACATAATATTGCAATGTTAGCAACAATTTGAATTGAGTTATAAAGTATAGATTTAACTCTATCTTCATCTGTTTTAATGATTTTCCATGGTTCAGTATCTGCCAAATATTTATTACCAAGTCTAGATAAATCAATTATCAAGCTCATTGCTTTTCTAAACCTATACTTCTCAATAGATATTTCAATTTTAGACTTAATGTTTTCTATTTTATGAAAAATTTCTTTATCACTTTTTATTGATTTTAAATTTTCAGGTACTTTTCCATCAAAATATTTATCGATTAATACCACAATCCTATTTATGAAATTACCAAAAATTGATACTAACTCATTATTATTTTTAGCCTGAAAATCTTTCCACGTAAAATCACTATCCTTAGTTTCAGGAAGATTGGTAATAAGACAATATCTCAATTCATCTTGCATGTCAGGAAAATCAATAAGATACTCATGAAGCCAAACAGCCCAATTTCTTGAAGTTGATATTTTTTCTCCTTCTAAATTCATAAATTCATTTGCTGGAACATTATCAGGAAGTATATATTCACCATGTTCCATCAACATCATAGGAAAAATAATACAATGAAAAACTATATTATCTTTCCCAATAAAATGAACTAGCTTTGTATCAGAATCTTTCCAATATTTCTCCCAATCATCTTTCATAAGCTCTTTTGTTGCAGTTATGTATCCAATAGGAGCATCAAACCAAACATATAAAACTTTGCCTTCTGTATTTGGCAATGGTACTTTAACACCCCAATCCAAATCTCTAGTCATAGCTCTAGGTTTTAAACCCTCTTTTAACCATGATTTGCATTGTCCTAGAACATTGGTCTTCCAATCTTTATGTTTATTAATATAATTTTCAATTTTAGATTGTAATTTATCCATAGGGAGAAACCAGTTTATAGTTTCTTTTAAAATTGGTTTATTTCCTGAAAGTTTTGAAATAGGATTTTTTAAATCTAAAGGACTTAAAGTTTTACCACATTGCTCACACTGATCTCCATATGCATTTTCATATTTACACGAAGGACACTCTCCTGAGATATATCTATCAGACAAAAATTGATTTTCGATTTCATCATAATATTGAGAAGATGAAATTTCATCAAATAATTTTTTATTATAAAGATTTAAAAAAAATTCAGAGCTAGTATCATGATGAGATTTATTAGAAGTCCTTGAATAAATATCAAAACTTATACCAAATTTTTTAAAAGAATTATTAATTATTTTATAATAATGATCTACAATTTTCTTAGGAGTAGATTTTTCATTTCTTGCCTGAAAAGTAATAGGCACCCCATGTTCATCAGTACCACTTACAAATTTCACATCTTCTCCCTTAGATCTTAAAAATCTAACATATATATCTGCAGGTATATAACACCCTGCTAAATGACCAATATGAATTGGACCATTTGCATATATAAGCGCAGCAGTTACTAAATGTCTTTTATATTTTGGCATTTATTTTTTTCTCATCATTTCAAAAAAATCCCACATTTCTGGAGTTACTGATTCTAAATTATTAAACTGACCAGCTCCCTTTAACCATTCTCCACCATCAATAGTTATAACTTCACCATTTATATAAGATGAAAAATCAGATACTAAATAAGCAGCTAAATTAGAAAGCTCATGGTGCTCACCTACCCTTCCCACTGGTACTTTTTTTGCAGGATCAAATTTTTCTTTAAGATCTCCTGGTAATAATCTATCCCATGCTCCTTTAGTTGGAAAAGGACCAGGAGCAATAGCATTTAATCTAATATTATACTTCGCCCATTCAACAGCAAGAGACCTAGTCATTGATAAAACACCAGCTTTTGCACAGGCAGAAGGAACAACATAACCAGATCCAGTCCATGCATAAGTTGTAACAATATTTAAAACATTAGCATCAATCTTTTCTTTAATCCATTTTTTTCCAAGAATTAATGTAAAATTTATTGTACCCTTTAAAACTATATCTATTATAGCATCAAATGCTCTAGTTGAAAGTCTTTCTGTTGGACTAATAAAATTTCCTGCAGCATTATTAACAAGACAATTAACTTTACCAAACTCATCAAAAGATTTTTTAATAACATTATTTACTTCATCTATATTTCTAACATCACATGCTACAGGAAGAATTTTTCCTTTTTTCGAACTACTTATTTCTTTTGCAACTTTAGTGAGTAAATTTTCTCTTCTACTTGTTATTATTATATCAGCACCCAACTCATAAAAATATTCAACCATAGACCTACCAAGTCCTGAACCACCCCCTGTAACTAATATTGATTTATTTTTTAAACTATTTTCCTTAAGCATTCTTTTCATAAGTGTATATTAAATTGACGAAACATCCATATCTCTATTAATTTTCTTTACAAGTCCTTGTAAAACTCTACCAGGACCACATTCAATAAATAATTTATAATTATCAGCTATTAATTTATTAATAGTCTGTGTCCATAAAACAGGAGAGGTTAATTGATTTATAAGATTATTTTTTATTTTTTCAATATCTAAATGTGGATTTGCATCAAAATTTTGATATATAGGTTTATCTGGTTTACTAAATTTTAAACTCATAATTGCATCTTCTAACTCTTTTTTTGCCGATTCCATATAAGGTGAATGAAATGCACCTCCTACAGGCAAAATAATTGTTTTTCCTCCAATTTCTTTTATAGATTTACATGCTTTATCAATTGAGTTTTTAGATCCAGAAATTACAATTTGACCAGGACAATTATAATTTGCAGTAACAACATTTGGAATATTATCACATATAGTATTAACAGATGAGTCATCTAATCCTAAAATTGCAGCCATAGTAGTTTCATTATTTTTACATGCTTTATGCATAGCTCTTGCTCTGATAAGTACTAATTTTAATGCATCTTCAAAAATCAAACTTCCAGAACACGACAAAGCTGAAAACTCACCTAATGAATGACCCGCATACGCATGTGCATTAGTACTATTAATAGTAAATAATATTGTAGAATGAATAAAAATTGCAGGTTGAGTTATGTCTGTTTTTTTCAAATCTTCTGCAGACCCTTTAAACATCACATCTGTAATATCAAAACCTAAAATAGAATTAGACAATTTAAACAACTTTTTTGCCAGACCACTTGACTCATAAAGATCTTTTCCCATTCCTATATGTTGTGATCCCTGACCTGGAAATAAAATTACATTCATAACATCGATTTTTATCAAAAATACTTAAATATGTTAATCATTAATAAATCGATCTAGTATTTCTTTTTTTGGAATATAACACGAATCAGATTTTCCAAACCAGCGATATCTATTTCTAGAAATAACATCATAAATCCCATCCCTTATAAAATTTGGTAAAATTTTAAATATTATAAAAATTTTAAAAAAACCTCCTAATAAATATGCTATCTTAATTGCTGCATTAGATTTTATAATAATTTTATTATTATGAAATAATATTATTGTTTTTCCTTCTAAGGATTCAACTTTATTTTCTTTAATAACTTTTTTTGAAAATGAAGAATCTAGATTAGAAAAATAAAAAAATTTCTTAGAATCAAATCTTAAAATAGAATTTACTTGACTATTACAAAGGTTACAATATCCATCAAATAAAATGACACTCTTTTTTATTTCAATATCTGAACCCATCCCTTTATTTGTTTTTGATTATTTTCTTTATCAAGAATATCATAAATTACATCCGCTGTATAATAATATGTCCCACTAGCTAAATCTTTATCATCAAAATCTTTTCCATCCCAATTAATATAAATACCATTTTCAACATCCTCTAGAGAATTATATGAAAATAATTTAACACCTGTCCTATCAAAAACATTAAATATTACACTTTTAACAAATCTTGGGCATTTATTATAATCAAAATTTGGAATTGAACCATCAGAATAAAAAGGAGTAAAAAAATCATTTTTACCATCTTCATTTGGGGTAAAAACATTTGGTAATAAATAGTAAGGACAATTATCTCTATGAACAGTATCTGATGGAATACTTTCATTACCTGACCTATCAAGGGCAGTAATAAAATAAGAACCTTTCAAATTTGTTAAGTCTTTATGCAAATAATAATTCTCAGAGATAGAAGCAATTACTTTAAAGTTATCTACCCCATTATCTGAAAAATAAACATTATAAATTTTTGAGTCTAAAGAGCATTCACTATCATTTAACTCCCACTCTATTCTATTTTCAAAATCTTTTAATTTACAAGACTTATCAATAAAATAATTTTTACAAGTAAACTGATCTGATATTTTAAAATCAACTGGGGGACAAGGCGGCAGCAAATCATTTGTCTGAGCACATATTTTTTGAGATTTATTAAATATTTGATATCCATTCTCCAGTGATTTTGGTAGTGAATCATTCTCATATGAACCAGAAGTAATTACGTAATAACAATAAAATAAATTTTCATCTAATTCAATTCCTTCAAATAATCCATTATCCGTATAATTAAATCCATTTTGGATAACATTTATTGAATCAATTAAAATAAATTCTTCATTATCATACCCACTAACATTATTTCTATATATATAATGCATAGGAAAATCAATGGTACTATTTGACCAAGGAACATCAAAATTCCAACTTAAATCTATACTTAACTGTTTTCCTTGAAGTTCAAGTCTTACTGATGATGCTTGAGCAGAAAAATCTATAGTATTTTCTTCGGAATCAAATACCTCAACTTCATAATTATATGTATTATTAAGAGTATTTGCTAATTGATCAATAAAAAAAGTATCTAACATCATGATTGAATATTCAAACTCATTCTCTTTTCCGATAAATCCATCATATCTTCTTATTTTATACTTATATGGTTTTGAGTATATAACAGGATCCAAAGCTAATGGTGGAAACCAATTAACTTGTATATCACCATCAGAAGTTGTATTTTCAATACTAACGTTATTAATAACTGGGGCATCCGCCTCCAATATTACGCATACTTCTTCAGAAACATAGCTAATGCCACCTTCAGGAAGAGGAAATTCAGCAACTAACCTATAACAATATTTAGACCCTGGAGCAAGTCCTTTCTCATTATTTGAATCAGTATAATTTATTATATTTCCATCTACCTCACCAATCAATTCATATCCTGATCCTTCAGGCATTCCAACCTCACAATTATCAGGAATAAATTCATAACTTCCAATTCTTCTCCATACCTGAATCATTGAAGCATTTTCACATGAATATAGATCCCAATTTAATGATGCATTTCTACCAGGTAATATATCAACTAATAACCCAGTTGGAGCAGGAGGAACTATTTGTATTTGCCAAGTCATAAATTCCACTAGATTAGGACCATAACTTGGTTTATCGCTAATTTTAAATTGTACATCATATGGTCTTTGTCTTACATGATTACAATTTGTTTGCCATTCAAAAAATAATTGTGTAGGTGACTTAGTAAACGATGCAGGATTAGGATTATAGGAAGCCGGTGAAGATATAAATTCAAATGGACCACCAAATGCTTGAATCTTAACATCATTATTATCTGGATCATAACCTACAATAGTATCAATAATTAATGTTCCTGCATCTACACAAATAGGATCTATAGCCTCTAAAATAGGCCTTTCATTATTAGCATCTATAATAAATACTTGCATATCCCTAGTTACATGACCTAACTTATACCAAATATCCTCAACCTTTCTCCATTCAACTACTCGAAAAGCAAAATTATATTCACCTTCTGCACCTGGCGCATCCCAAACCAAATCACCTACTATAGAATCAAGAGTAAAAGTTGGTGGTCCTAGTCCACTCTCATTTCCCTTGGTATAATCAGTATAAAATTCTTCAGCATTTGGAAAACGATAATTAGTAACTTCATATTCTTTTTCTTGCATAGGAATAACAATCTCATAAGACAAACTATCTCCATCAGGATCATATGCTCCAGGATTATGAATATATCTGATACCCATAATTCCATTATCAATAGGTGGAATTAAAAGTATTGGGCTATTGTTCTGACCAAAAAATGGATCAATAAGTATTTCAGTTTCAATAAAAAAAGGAGTATCAACAGAATTTTCCATATTCAATATTCCATTATTTCTATTTTGCTCATAATAACTTACAACATACCTTCCGGGTGCTTGAAAAGTATGGACAATTGTAAATAAATTAAGAGCCACCTGATTATCTAGAAGAATTTTCTGACTTGTCAATGCACCCTCATCCAATACTTCTAGAACATTTCCATCTCCAAAATAAAAAATTCCACCTCCAAACTCAACTTCAGAACCAGTATCAGTATAACCAATTATAGTAAATTCATAGGTTAAACTAGTTGTAGATATTCTTTTTGCAATAATTTCTCCAGCTCTTATATGAGTTGAAAAAACATCGTATTTCACTAGTAATAATACGAATAAAAAAAAGATTATTTTTTTAAACATTCTATCAAATATATTAACGATTAAAATAGGAAAAAATTATCACTTCACTTCTTTTATTAAAAGAATATAAACTGGCAAATGATCACTATATCCATCTAAAAAATACCCCCAACAAAACTTCTAAAATGATAGCCTTTATATCTTACAGACTGATTATATAGATACTTTTTACTGTACATATATGTCTTATAATATTAAAAATTTGAATTATTTTTACTAATCAGAGAACTTGAAAAAATAATTTGATCAAATAAATTAATGTGAATAATTAATAAAAAAATAATAAATAATAATATAATCTTAATGTTCATTTTTTTATAATTCTAATTTTTCTAGAAATATTATTCATATTAATTTTTAATATATATAACCCCGAAGATAAACTTGAAACATCTAATTTATTATTTAATGAGTGTAAATCATTATAAAATACTTCCTCACCATTTAAAGAATAAATTCTAATAGTAATCAATTTATTATTAGTAGACTCAATAATTAAATTATTAATGATAGGATTTGGATAAATTTTTATATTTTCTGATATCAACTTTTCAATTGATAAAATAGAATTTTCTATAACGTTAATTTGTACTTGAGCACTATCAGAAAATTCTCCATCTGAAACTTCAATAAGAAGTAAAAAAGACTGATAATTATCATAATTAATATAACTACCTTCTTTCACCAAAATATGTCCTGATTGATGACTAATTTGAAAAATTTCTATATCATTTCCAGATAAAATTTTGTATGATAATAGATCATTATCAGGATCAAATGCATTTAATTTTCCAATAACAACTCCATTATTAGGATTTTCTGAAATTGTAAATACAGTGTCTGAAACTACTGGAGGGTTATTGTTAACAACAATACTTTCATTACTAAATACAATTTTAGTAGTTACAGGTAAATGATCAGAGGCATCATGTAAAGCATTTGCTATTTCTTCATTAACTACATTGTTTGGTATAGTATTAAGAGCCATATTATAATGATTTCCATCATTCCCAATAACAGTATAACTATTTTCAATTGTAAAGATCTTATTACTTCTTATTAAAGAGTCCGAAAACAAAATATAATCAAATCGATCATCAAGTCCTCCATGTGCTCCTCCTCCAAATTGATATGTTCTGGTAGATTGAGTATGAATACTTGCATATAAGGGATCGTTATACTTTCCTCCTCCTAATATTAAATCATTAAATTTTCCAAAACCGGTATTTGACTCTAAAAAAAATTCCCTATAAGCTGGCTCTTCTGTAGAATATATATTAAAATCTCCAGCAGCTATATAAAAAAATTCATTATCCATTTGTGAAGTATAATCTTTTAATTGAGATATTTGAATTCTACGTTTTTCTTCATTACTAGAACCACTACTGGCTTTTAAGTGCATATTAAAAATCACAAATTCTGTGTTTGTTATTTTATGTCTTAATCTAAATATCATAATAGGTCTAGGATCACCATCTATTTTTGAAGTTGATATAAAATCAAACTTATTTTTATTATAAAATAATGCTTGATCAATATCTGTTTCAGGTACATTTATAAAAACTGCAGCTTCATATTTATTATATGAATTATTTAATACATTATCTAAAAAATTATTTAATCCACCTTCATTACTAAGTTCTTGAGTAATGTATACATCAGCATTAATATGATCTGTAACTTTTTTAAAATAAGTATTCCTATCTGTTTCAGCATCAAATCTTAATAAATTATATGTTGCAAATAAGACCGTATCTTGTGATTTTATCTGATTAATTAAACAAAAGAATACATTAACAAAAAGAAATATTTTTCTCATTAAAATATATGTAAAAAATTAATTTTAAAATTCTAATTATTATAAATAAAAATAGTCAGATATTAAATTATAACTTTAATTATTTTAAATTCTTTTGCAACAAAAATATCGAGATATATCTTTGTTAAGATTAATCTACTTAATGAATAAAAATAACATACTAACAAACAAACTTAGAGATGATAAATGGTGGATATCACCACTTCTTGTTCTTTTAGGTTTATTAAGTTTTATAATATACTCTACATGGGCTGCATGGCAAGGTGAATATTTTTGGTGGAGTGCTGGAAACGAAGGATTTGGAGGTTACTTATCTCCCTTTTATTCCCCAACAGTATTTATTGACTCTACAAAACCCGGAATTCCCCCAATAGATCATGCACTTTTAGGTTTATGGCCTAAATGGTTAAGTTGGCTTCCTGGCCAATCACCAGCATGGTTAATTTTAATATTTCCACTTTCTTTTAGATTTACTTGCTACTATTATAGAAAAGCTTATTATAGAGCTTTTGCATGGTCTCCCCCTGCCTGTTCAATACAACCAGTAAAAGGAATTCCATCAAAATTAACTGGTGAAGAATATAAGGGAGAAACTGGTCTTCTTATTTTTCAAAACATTCACAGATATACAATGTATTTTGCAGTTATACTATGTTTTATTCTGAGCTATGATGCTTATATATCATTTTTTAATGATGGTAAATTGGGTATAGGAGTAGGAAGTATAGTTCTTACTATAAATCCTATACTTCTTAGTTGTTATACTTTTGGTTGTCATTCTCTAAGACATTTAATTGGTGGAAATTTTGATTGTTATTCATGTAGCATCTACAGGGATCAAGTTTCTCATAATAGTTGGAAAATAGTTACTATGCTAAATAGAAGACATGAATTATTTGCATGGTTAAGTCTTATATGGGTTGGGTTTGCTGACGTATACGTAAGACTTGTATCAATGGGAATTATTACTGATTTAAACACATGGGAATTATAATATTATGTTAGATATTTCAGACATAAAAAGAATGCAATTTGATGTGCTAATTATTGGTGCGGGAGGTGCTGGTTTATCAGCTGCAATTTCTGCATCTCAAAATAGTAAAATGAAAGTTGGTTTAGTTTGTAAGTCTTTACTTGGAAAGGCTCATACTGTTATGGCTGAAGGAGGGATGGCAGCAGCACTAGGAAATGTTGATAATAGAGATGATTGGAAAATTCATTTTAGAGATACTATGCGGGGTGGAAAAATGCTTAATAATTGGAAAATGGCAGAAATTCATGCAAAAAATTCTCCTAAAAGAGTTAGAGAACTAGAGCACTGGGGAGCAGTATTTGATAGGACAAAAAAAGGATTAATAAATCAAAGAAATTTCGGAGGTCACAGGTATCCAAGGCTAGCACATGTTGGAGACAGAACTGGACTTGAAATGATTAGGACCTTACAAGATCACGGAATTCATCAAGGTATAGATATACAAATGGAATGTACTGCTCTTGATATACTTAAAGATAAATCAGGAAAAATTTCAGGAATAGTTTGCATGTATAGAGAAACAGGAGAATTTATAATTTTTGAAACAAAATCTCTAATTTTTGCTACTGGAGGAGCTGGAAAAGCATGGGAAATAACTTCAAATAGCTGGGAATATACTGGTGATGGATACGGAATGGCGTATGAGGCAGGAGCTGAACTATTAGATATGGAATTTAGTCAATTTCACCCGACGGGAATGGTATGGCCACCATCTGTAAAAGGAATACTTGTAACTGAAGGAGTTAGAGGAGAAGGTGGTATTTTAAAAAACAGTGAAGGAAAAAGATTTATGTTTAATTACATTCCTAAAAAATTCTCCAATGAAACAGCTGACACTGAAGAAGAAGCAACTAGATGGTTAAACGGTGACAAAGATGCTAGAAGACCACCTGAACTTCTCACAAGAGATGTTGTTGCTAGAGCTATAAATACTGAAGTTAAAGCTGGTAGAGGGTCAAAACATGGAGGAGCATACCTAAATATTGCTACAGAAAGAAGTTCTGAAGATATTAAAAAGAAACTACCATCAATGTATCACCAATTCAAAATACTAGCTGAACTTGATATAACTAAAGAACCAATGGAAGTTGGGCCAACATGCCATTATTTCATGGGAGGAATTAAAGTTGATGCTGAAACTACTATGACAAATGTAGATGGATTGTTTGCTTGCGGAGAAGCCGCTGGAGGAATGCATGGAGCAAACAGATTGGGAGGAAATTCTTTATCAGATCTTTTAGTATTTGGAAATTTATCTGGTATTCAAGCTACCAAATATGCTAAAAAAATTAAATCTATGTCTAAAATTGATGATGATGATATAAGAAAAATTATACAAGGAGCAACATCTATTTTATTGAGAGAAAATGGTAATAATCCATACCTCATTCATGAAGAACTTCAAAAAATAATGCAGTATAATGTTGGAATTATTCGAACAAAAAAAGAAATAGAAAATGGTATAAAAGAGATTGATCTGCTAAAAAGTAAGTTTAAAAATGTTAAGGCACCAGGATCAAGCCAATTTAATCCTGGATGGCATGAAGCACTAGCTTTAAAAAATCTTCTTATATCAGCTGAAAGTGTTGCTAAATCTGCACTTATAAGAGAAGAAAGTAGAGGTGCACATACTAGAGAAGATTTTCCTTCTGAAAGAGAGGAATGGTTAAAATACAACATCATAAATAAAAAAGGTAAAGATGGAAAGATGGAAACTAAAAAAGTTAAAAGATCAAACCCTGATCCAGAATTAAAAAGAATAGCGTATTCTAAACTTGATGCACTAGAGAAAGAAGTAAAAATTGATCATGATAAATTAAAAATTTCATAATGAGTAAAAAGAATTTTAAAATTTATAGAGGAAATGATGAAAGAGGAGAATTAGTAAACTACAAATGTGAAGTTACTGAAGGAATGGTTGTTCTAGATGCAATTCTTAGAATTCAATCTAATCAAGCTAATGATCTAGCATGTAGATGGAACTGTAAAGCTGGAAAGTGTGGGTCTTGTAGTGTTGAAATTAATGGGAAACCAAAGCTTGCATGTATGACAAGAATGAATGAATATAAAGAAGAACAAACAATAATTATTACACCTTTAAAATCTTTTCCTGTAATTAAAGACATAGTTTCAGATGTATCTTGGAATTATAAACAGAATGAAAAAATAATTCCATTTTCTCCTTCAGAAAAAGACAAAGAAAAAGACTTTGTTATGATGCAAAAAGATGTTGACAGAGTACAACACTTCAGAAAATGTATAGAATGCTACTTATGTCAAAACGTTTGCCATGTAATTAAAGATAATGATGGTAAAGAAAAGTTTGTTGGCCCCCGATTCATGATAAGGCTTGCTAGTCTAGAAATGCATCCTTATGATAGAGCTGATAGAATTTCTGATATAAAAAATGATCATGGAGCTGGTATGTGTAATATTACAAAATGTTGTACTGACGTCTGTCCAGAAGAAATACAAATTACAGACGATGCAATCATTCCTTTAAAAGAGAGGATTGTAGATAGATTTTATGATCCAATAACAATACTATTCAGAAAAATATTTGGTAAAGGAAAGTAATACTTTATTAAAAATTTATTTTTTCCAATGATATTCCTTTTGTTTCTGGCATCATCTTTATTACAAAAATCAATTGTAAAATCATCATTATTCCAAACCCATAAAATACCATTCCTGGATTATTTCCAAGAACATTAATTATAGTAGGTGTCACTGCTGTTATTAATGCTGCAAAAACCCAATGAATTGCAGCTCCAAATGATTGTCCCCTAGCACGCATATGATTAGGAAAAATTTCAGATATAAAAACCCATATCACTGTTCCTTGACCTATAGCATGGGATGAAATAAAAATGAGTATAAAAAATAATAACACAAAATGGTCAAGTTGATAAATAAAGCATATAGCTATTGCAAAAAGGCTTATAATATATCCAATGGAACCTATAAACATTAAATTTTTCCTACCATAATTATCAATTAATCTAAGTCCAACCAAAGTAAAAATTAAATTTACAAATCCAATTAATACAGAACTCATGAGAGAATCTGAAGTTGCAAATCCAGCAGTTTGAAGAATTTCTGGAGCATAATATAAAACAAAATTAATCCCAGAAAGCTGATTAAAAAATGCTAATAAAAATGCTAATTTAATTTGATGATTAAATACTCCCGAAAATAAGTTTTCTGACTTTTTATTATTTATTGAATTTTGAATCTCTTCAATTTTATTTTGAATTTCCTTTTTATCATAAATTAGAGTAAGAACTTTTCTTGCAGAATCTATATCGTTTTTAAAAAGAATAAGCCATCTAGGACTTTTTGGTACACCTAAAACTGATAATATATATATAAATGCAGGTATAGCTTCTATTCCAAGCATATACCTCCAATCTAAATCTCCACCAAATCCTATTAATAAATAATTAGAAAAAAACGCAATAAGTATTCCAAGAACAATATTAAACTGATAAAGAGCTACCAACTTTCCCCTATTTTTTCTATTCGAAATTTCAGAAATATAAGTAGGCGAAGCTACTGAAGATGCACCTACTCCAACGCCACCAATAAACCTAAAAAATGAAAAAGAATAAGGATCTGGTGCTATTGCAGATCCTAATGCAGAAACAAAAAATAAAATCCCTATCCAAATAAGTGTATTTTTTCTTCCAATTTTATCACAAGGAATAGATCCAAAAACTGATCCTAAAACTGTTCCCCAAAGTGCCATTGACATTATAAATACACCATGAAATATAGGTGATGTATTCCAAAGCTCTTTAATTGGAAGATTAGCTCCAGATATAACAACAGTATCAAAACCAAATAAAAATCCTGCCAATGCAACAGATATAGACCAAGAAAAAACTTTTTTATTATTCATGAAAATAATATTTTTACCAAGATAATAAAATTTGATATTCATTATGATATTAGGAATTGATTTAGGAGGAACAAAAATTGAAGGAATAATTCTTAAGTCAGATAAGGAGCCAATAGAAATAGAAAAATTAAGAATCAATACAGAAGAAGATAAAGGTTACAAGCAAATAATTAACAATATCAAAAGATTAGTAGATACTCTTGAAAATAAAGTAAATTATAAATTCAAAAAAATTGGTATAGGTACACCTGGAACTCTTGATCCTGAAACTCAACTTCTAAAAAACTCAAATTCACAGAATCTTAATAAAAAATCTATAAAAAGTGACCTAGAAAATTTATTGAACAAAAAAGTAAACATTGAAAATGATGCTAATTGTTTTACCCTAGCAGAGACAAAATTTGGAGCTGTAAAAGACCAGATGCCTAATGCTAAAATAGTATTTGGAGTCATAATGGGAACAGGTATTGGAGGCGGCATAATAGTAGATAATAAAACATTATATGGAAAACAAGGAATAGGAGGCGAATGGGGACACACAATTATTAAAGATGATGGAGAGATGTGCTACTGTGGAAAAAAAGGATGTGTAGAATCAGTAATCTCTGGTAGAGCACTTCAAAAATACTATACCTCTTTATCTGGAAAAAAATTATCATTTAAAGAAATTTATAAGAATATAGAAACTGATTCAAATGCAAAAAAAACATTAAAAAGAATGATTAAATATTTTGGTAAGGGTCTTAGTAATGTTGTGAATATAATTGATCCAGATATAATAGTATTAGGTGGAGGTCTAAGTAATACAAATGAATTATATGATCAAGGATATGAAGAACTAAAAAAGTATGTTTTCAATCCTACGTTTAAAACTAAAATAATAAAACCTAAACTTGGAGATAGCGCAGGAGTTTACGGTGCTGCGCTCTTATAAAACTAGTGCCCATATCTTGATTTTGTTGCATTATAATTTTGTGTGACTTGATCTAAAGATAAATCAGTGTTATAGAAATAAACTGCACCAATATCACCAACATATCCTGAACTAGCATTATTATTCCTGTAATCCCAACCAATAACTAAATTATTATTATCAAAGGTTTTGCTATCCTGACCAGTCCTTGTAACATCTAAGCTATTATTTATATAGTATTTGTATGTACCTGAATTTCTTACTAAGGTTATAAACTTCCATTCTCCAACATTTACATTTGTCGAAGAAGAACTACCCAAGTATACACCAAATTTACTACTAGTTAGCCACATCACCATTTGATTACCATAACAACAAGATGCTCTTGCTACCGAAATTAATCTCCCAGCTGTTTGTGTTGTTTTTATCCACATTGATACAGTAAATGTATTTCCTGAGAAATCTGAAAATGTTGCCTTTCTAAATGCATCATCATTAAAATTTATTATTCCTCCATTATCAGAAGAGAAAGAAACTCCACCAACTACTAAATTTAAATCATTATCCGAGTTACTAAGATCATTCCATACTGTAAGATCATTAGAATCAAAAGAAGAAGAATTACTTGCATCTAAATGAAGAATGAGATTAGATTCTATAATCTTTTTTTTAAAATAAATACCTTGATAAGAAGGAAGAATCTGAGAGAACGATTCTGCAAATGTTAAAATAACAAGAAATAATATTAGATTTGATTTTATCATG
>Ga0209554_1001233_pt1 | contig 19781 bp, 19 predicted proteins | sample MarorgKNORR_S2LV_5_FD_188221 | JGI IMG/M metagenome (GOLD analysis project Ga0209554, IMG submission 188221) | Marine microbial communities from the Southern Atlantic Ocean, analyzing organic carbon cycling - Bottom_A/KNORR_S2/LV (SPAdes) (version 2) | ecosystem: Environmental > Aquatic > Marine...
ATATAATCTTATTTTAGAAGTCATGAAAAAAAACTTTACATTATTCTATTCATTGTTATTAACTGTTTTTTTTTTAAATTATAGTACTTTTGCAGAAACTATGAAAGAACGACCTTATCATCACTTATCAGATGGAACATTTAGAAATCCTGAAGGAAGCCCTTTGAGAGATCCTAACACTAAATGGTCAATGTCAAAATTTTACAAAGAAAAAAAGAAAATTAAAATTAATATACCCGCAGATCATATTATCGATAAAAAAGAAGTACTAAAAAATCTTGAGAAATATAAAAACGATAACTATGTTACTTGGATTGGACATGTTACCTTTTTAATTAAACTCGGCAATACTACAATAATTACTGATCCATTATTTTCTAAAAACGTGGGACCTTTAATTTTTGGACCGGACAGATATGTTGATGCAGCAATTGAATTAAAAGATTTACCTGAAACTAACTTATTCTTATTAACTCACAATCATTATGATCACCTTGATTATAGAACAATTAAAAATTTTCCATACAAGAATACGAAGGTTTTGGCGCCACTCAAACTTGGTAAATATTTCACTAAAAATAGATTCAAAGATGTAAATGAAATGGATTGGTACGATGAAATAAAAATTAATGATATTAAAATAACTTTTTTACCAGCAGTTCATTGGTCGAAAAGAACATTAACGGATACAAACAAAACTCTCTGGGGAAGTTTTCTAATAGAATATCAGGGGAAAAAAATATTTTTTGCTTGTGATACAGGTTATGGAAATATCTATAAAGACTTAGGTGAAAAATACGGCCCTGTTGATTTAACTTTTATTAATATTGGTGCTTATAATTTTAAGCCTTTGTTTGATAAATCTATTTACCATGCAAACCCAGAGGAAGCGCTTAATATTGGTCAAGATCTAAAAAGTAAAAAAGTAATAGGTATGCATTGGGGCACAGTAATACTTTCGCTCGAAGATCCATTCGAGCCTCCCTTAAGATTTAAAAATAGTACAAATAAGTATGGTTACCATAAAGATGATGCCGTTGTATTTAAAATTGGTGAAACACAAAAATTAGAAGATTTATTGCAATAATAAAAAATATAACTACTTGAATTAGTTTAATATTTGGAACAAAATCATTTTATGTCGGCAATAGAAATTAAAAAAATTGTTAAAGCTATTAAAACCTCTGATGGAGCTGGTGTTAAGCTAAAAAGAAGCATGGGAATCCCTGAACTTGATTTTATTGATCCATTCTTAATGTTTGATGAATTTGGTTCTGAAAATAAGGATGATTATATTGCAGGTTTTCCACCTCATCCCCACAGAGGTATAGAAACAGTCACTTATATGCTCAATGGAGAATTTAGACACGAAGACAGCACGGGCAATAAAGGTGATTTGGGTCCAGGAAGTGTGCAATGGATGACTGCAGCCGGTGGAATTATTCATTCTGAAATGCCGATTATGAAAGAAGGAAAATTACACGGATTTCAATTATGGGTAAATATGCCTGCTAAACTTAAAATGGGCAGACCTTCGTATCAAAATATTGAGCCCAAAGAAATCCCTGAAATTAAAGATCAAGAAAAAAAAATAAAAATAATAGCCGGAAAATATCAGGATGAAATCGGTCCTGTAAAAGGTATTTCAGTAGATCCAATTTACATAGATGTTGAATTAGAAAAAGATAAAATTTTTAATTTTAATATTCCTTCTTCACACAATGCTTTCGTTTACTTGGTTACAGGAGAGATAAAAATAGGAAATAATAAACACGACCAATTGCAAAATTCAAACCTAATTTATCTTCAAAATGGAAGTGATTTGAAAATTTCTGCTATTAAAAAAAGTAAATTTTTAGTCATAGCAGGAAAACCTATTGGTGAACCAATTGCAAGAGGAGGTCCTTTTGTCATGAATACTAAAGAAGAAATCCTTAAAGCTGTTCAAGATTATCACAGTGGAAACTTTGTTCAAAAATGACAAGAGTTGTAAAAATTGAAAAAACTGGTGGACCAGAAGTTCTAAAAATTGAATCAATTGAGCTTGGTAAAACAGGCCCGGAAGAAGTATTAATTGAACAAAAGGCAATAGGACTAAATTTCATAGATACTTATCATCGTTCAGGTTTATACCCTATTGAATTGCCATCTGGCATAGGTGTGGAAGGCTCAGGTATCATTAAAAAAATTGGATCAAAAGTTAAAGATTTTTCAATAGGTGATCATATAGCATATTCTGGTGTTCCACTTGGAGCGTATTCATCAGAAAGAAATTATCCCACAAAAAATTTAGTTAAAATACCAGAAGAAATAAATTTTAATGTTGCTGCTACTTTAATGACAAAAGGTTTGACGGCATACTATTTGCTTTACAAAACTTATCCTATTTCACCAAATGAGACTTTATTGTTTCATGCGGCGGCAGGTGGTGTTGGACAAATTTTTTGTCAATGGGCAAAAAGTTTAGGATGTAAGGTTATTGGAACTGTTGGATCAGATGAAAAAATTACCATAGCTAAAAAAAATGGTTGCGATTTTGTAATCAACTATTCTACAGAAGACTTTGCAGCAAAAGTTTTGGAATTGACTAAAGGCAAGGGTGTTCCTGTAGTTTATGATGGGGTAGGCAAAAATACTTTTGAGGGATCAATTGAATGCTTAAAAATGAGAGGAATGCTCGTATCTTTCGGAAATTCATCAGGTTTCGTAACAAATATCGATGTAAAAAAAATGATACAGCCAAAAAGTCTTTATTTTACAAGACCCACTATGTTTCATTACTTAGCAACCAAAAATGAATTAAACGAAGGAGCAGATAAATTGTTCGAAAAAATTAGTTTGGGTAAAATTAAAATAGAAATATTTAAACAATACAAATTAGAGGATGTCGTACAGGCCCACAAAGATTTAGAGGCTAGAAAAATAATTGGTCCTGTAGTTATTATTCCTTAATCTAGGTCAATTTTCATATCTGATAAATGTAACTTTAAAGATTTTGTGGAAAGTTGTATTTCTCTAATAAAAAAAATAATTGAAATTATCATTGCCACACAACAGGAACCAAAAATTATTCTAGCTTCCAATATTCTATTTAAATAAAGTCCAAACACAGTCAGCATATTAAATAAAAAACCAAAACTTGAAAAAAAGATAGCATACCTTAACAGCTTAATTCTTCCATTCAAATTGAGAAGCTGTTTTTCCCATTCCGAAGGAATATGTTTTTCAAAAATATATGCATCGTGCAATTTTCTGATCAAACTACTTAGAGTGTGAAACCGATTGCTATAGATACTCATCGTCAGCGGGATAGCCGGGAACATGAGTGCAGTGACAGTATAATCAATATTCATAACGAATCGCATTGATTATGAATCTACCCTTTGCTATTTACAAGTGAATTGTTGGATGAATAAAATCAAAATTTTTATTGAGCTTACTAGACTAAACAAACCAATTGGTTTTATGCTTTTATTTTGGCCTTGCCTTTGGGGACTAACACTTGGCTTCCATCAAACTAAAGAATTTGGACTGTTTGTAAAATATATTATTTTATTTTTTGTAGGCTCAGTATTAATGCGCAGTGCTGGCTGTATATTTAATGATATCGTTGATAAGGATTTTGACAAAAAAGTAGATAGAACAAAAAATAGACCTATACCCTCGGGAAGAATTTCAGCGCAAGAGTCTTTTGTGTATCTAATTTTATTATATTTCATTGCGTTAATTATATTAATTCAATTTAATTTTTTAACAATTGTTCTTGGTTTATTATCAATGCCTTTTGCCTTCTCCTATCCATATATGAAGCGGTTAACTTACTGGCCTCAACTTTTTTTAGGACTTACTTTTAATTGGGGTATTTTGATGGGGTGGACTGCATTTATAGGAGAAATATCATTAGAACCTATTTTATTGTACATTGCAGCCATATTTTGGACATTAGGTTATGACACCGTTTATGGCTTTCAGGATATTAATGATGATGAAATAATTGGAGTAAAATCAACATCTATTAAATTTAAAGAAAATTATAAAATCTTTATTGGTCTGTGCTACTTTGTCTGTGTTTTGTTTTTAATTATTTTGGGTTTCCTGGAAGGAAATGCAATATATTATTTTACTTTCTTAATTTTTCCCGTTATGCATCTTTTTTATCAAATGTTCCGTTTAGATAGAAATAATTCAAATAGTTGTTTAATTGTTTTTAAAAGTAATAACTTTTTCGGTTTTTTAGTTTTTCTAACTTTAATGGCTACAAATATTTAAATTTTAATAAAAAATATGAGTGACAGAGAAATTATAAAAAGATTATATAATGATTACGTTAATAGATATCTTAAAAAAATTTTTTTAGCATTAATTTTTTCAATTGTAATTGCCGGAAGTACTGCTTCTGTAGCTTGGTTACTTGATCCAGCAATTAAAAAGATCTTCGTGGAAAAAAATAAAGAGTTTATGTTATTAATTCCTATAGCAATAATGTTAGCTTTTACGATTAAAGGAATCTCACTTTATCTTGTAAGAACTACTATGATAAAAGTTGGTGCAGCAATTGAAAAAGAAATTCAACATGACTTGACCAAAGCAGTAATAAATGCTGATACACAAGTGCTTGAAAAAAAACATTCTGGAACATATATAGGGCACTTGTTATTTGATGCAGCACTAATTATTCAATTAGTAAGTACAGCAATATTGAATTTAATAAAAGATAGTTTAACTTTAATTGCTTTATTAGGTTTGATGTTTTATCAAAATTGGAGGCTTTCATTATTTGCGATTATTATGATTCCGCTTGCAACAATTACAGCAAGATCGCTTGGCAAAAGAACGGGGAAAATAACAACTCAGCTTCAAGAAAAAATTGGAATGATCACAACTTACCTTTCGGAAATACTAAAAAATTCCAAAATAATTAAAACTTATCAAAAAGAACAATTTGAATTTCAAAGGGCGGATAAGTTTTTAGAAGAGGCAAAAGAAAAAGGTCAAAAAATGGGAATCGTTCTTGTTAGAGCTACTCCAATTATGGAGGTTTTGACTGGAATCATGCTTGCAGGTTTAATTTATTATTCTGCTATAATGGTCAGAGATGGTGCTCTTGAAATAAACAATTTTTTTTCCTTTCTTGCAGCAATGATGTTGTCATATCAACCTGTAAGATCCTTAGCTACAATTCATATTGGTATAAACCAAGGTCTATCCGGAGCAAGAAGGGTTTTAGCTGTTATTGATGAAGAGAGAAAAATTGATGATAATATAAATGCCAAAGATTTAGTAATTGATAAAGCAAAAATCGAATACAAAAATGTAAGTTTTGCCTATGATGATAAAAAAGAAATTTTAAAATCTATAAATCTCAAAATAGAAGGCGGAGATATCATAGCTTTGGTTGGTCACAGTGGAGCTGGAAAAACTACTATAATGAATTTGATCCCAAGATTTTATAATGCTTCAAATGGTGAAATACTTATTGATAATCAATCAATCTACGATATATCACTATTTTCTTTAAGAAAAAATATTTCTTTGGTTAGTCAAGATATCACATTATTCGATGATACAATTTTAACAAATATAGCTTACGCAGTTTCTAAAGCATCGGAAGAAAAGATTCTCGAAGCATGTAAATTTTCTGCTGTACATGACTTTGTAGAAAAATTACCAGAAAAATACGATACAACAATCGGAGAAAATGGCGTCCGATTATCTGGTGGTGAAAAACAGAGAATATCCATAGCAAGAGCTATTCTTAAGAATGCACCAATTATTTTACTTGATGAAGCCACTTCATCATTGGACGCGGATACTGAATATAAAATTCAGGAAGCGATAATGTATTTAACAAAGAACAAAACAACTATTATTATAGCCCATAGACTTTCAACCGTACAAAGAGCAAATAAAATTTTTATAGTTGAGCAGGGTAAGGTTGTAGCTGAAGGGGATCATAGTCATCTTTTAAAAAATTCAGAAATTTATCAAAACTTTTATAATAAACAATTAAGACCTCATTAATTAATGTTAATATTATATAGGTTGATAATAAATGTAGTTTGTTTTTTTGCTCCAATTATTCTTAGAATAAGAATCTATAAACAAAAAGAGGATGAGAATAGATATAAAGAAAAATTATGTATAATAAAAAAAAAGAAACCCCAGGGCAAGCTTGTATGGTTTCATGCTGCTAGCGTAGGTGAACTACTAAGTATCATACCTCTTTTAGAGAAGCTTGAAAAAATTAAAGAAATTAAATCAATTCTTTTGACAACAAATACTTTAAGTTCATCAAAAGTATTTGAAAAAAAAATAAAATCAAAAAAAATAATTCACCAATTTTTTCCCTTTGATAAAGATATTTTTACAAAAAAATTCTTAAGCCATTGGCTGCCAGACTTAGTTATTTTTGTTGAATCAGAAATTTGGCCAAATTTTATTTTTAACATAAAGAACAGGAAGATTCCTTTAATATTATTAAATGCAAGAATTACAACCAAAACTTATTTGCGCTGGAAAAAAATTCCTAATTTTGCAAAATCAATTTTTAGTAGTTTTGATACATGTTTATCTCAAAATAAAGAAACAGAAAAATATTTAAAAAATTTTGGTGTAAAAAAAATTAAAAATTTAGGAAATTTAAAATTCTCAAGTCCTAGTTCTTTTTCATCAGATAAACTCGACAGAAATATTTTAAAAATACTTCAATACAAAAAAATATGGTGTGCTACTAGTACCCATAATGGTGAAGAAGTTTTTTGTAGTAAAACACATATTGAATTAAAAAAAAGATTAAAAAATGTTATTTTAATAATAATACCAAGACATATTCACCGCGCTAAAGAAATAGTTAAAGAATTAAAAGAGGTAAATTTAAAAATATGTTTGTATACAAATAAATCAAAATTTAATCGTGATACTGATATATTGCTTGTAGATACTTTCGGGGAAACACAAAAGTTTTTTAATATTTCTAAGTCTGTTTTTATAGGTGGATCACTAATTAATCATGGTGGTCAAAATCCAATCGAACCTACCAGAATGGGTTGCTCAATTTACCATGGCCCGCATGTAAATAATTTTAAAGAAGTTTACTCCTATTTGGCTTCTCATAATGTTTCAAAAAAAATTAATACTACTAACAATCTAAAAAAATTTTTATTGAAAGACCTAAGCGCAAAAGAAAAAAGAAGCAAAAAATTAAAGAAACGAATAAATTTTATGGGTCAATCTATATTGAAAAATATATATTTAGAAATAAAAAAATTTATTGTAAGTAATAAATGAAATTTTTTAAACCAAGATTTTGGGACAGTAAAAAATTTTCGGTTTGGCCGTACGTTTTTTTTCCTTTCTCCCTAATAGTTATTTTAATTAACTTACTAAAATTTAAGTATTCAAAAAAAGAAAAGTTTAACATCCCAATAATTTTAGTTGGAAATATTTATCTAGGTGGAACTGGAAAAACACCTCTTTGTATAGAAATATTTCAAATACTTAAGTCACTAAAATTAAATCCTGCATTTATAAAAAAACATTATGGGAAATATGCTGATGAAACAAAATTGTTAGAAAATATTGGTAAAGTATTTTCAAATAAACAGAGATCAGAGGCGGTAAAATCGTTGGTTAGTAGTAATTTTAAAGTGGCTATTCTTGATGATGGTTTTCAAGATCCAAGTGTAAAAAGTGATATATCTATCATTTGTTTTAATGAAAAACAGTGGATTGGAAATGGTTTTGTAATTCCTTCAGGACCTCTTAGAGAAAAACTTAATGCATTAAAAAGATGCAAATATGTATTTATTAATGGAGACCAAAATTTGGAATTTGAAAAAATTATAAATAAATTTAATCCTGAAATTAAAGTTTTTTATACCAAATATAAACTGACAAACTTAGAAGATATAATAAATAGAAAAGTCTTAGCATTCGCAGGGATAGGAAACCCTGAAAATTTTTTTGATCTTCTAAAAAATAATAATATAGAGATAATGGAAACTACAAAATTTCCTGATCATTACAATTTTAAAAAAATAGATATTACAAAGCTGAACAAAAGGGCTAAAGAGCTAGATGCATGTTTGGTAACTACTGAGAAAGATTATTCTAGACTAAATAATGAAGATAAAAAAAATATTAAATATTTAAAATTCGAATTACTCATCGATAAAAAAGAAGAATTTATTAATGAATTAAAAAAAATTATATGAAAATCTTTAAATATTTTATACAATTTACAGTAGTTTTATCACTATTTGCAACTTTCAGAATTATTGGACTTCAAAGTGCATCTTTTATGGGAAGTTGTCTTGCCAAAATATTAGGTCCATTATTTAGATCAAAAAAGATTATTGAAAAAAACTTAAAAATTTGTTTTAAAAAAATTGACCAAAAAGAGATTAAAAAAATATCCCTTGGTATGTGGGACAATATTGGCAGGACTTTTTCTGAATATGTTTTTTTGAAAAATTTTCAAAAAAATCATAACAATTTAATAAAATTAAGTGGAACGGAATATTTGGATGAAATTAAAAATAGCAATAAACCCGTAGTTTTTGTATCTGGTCATTTCTCAAATTTTGAATTGCTAGGAACCAAATTAAATCAATATGGAATTAGATTTTGTGCAATCTATCGACCTTTAAATAATATATTTTTAAATCCAATCATGGAATATCTGAGATTAAAATATGTATGTCCTATTATGATTAAAAAAGGAAGATCGAACATCAGAGAATTATTAAATAATATCAAAAGTGGATATTCGGTAATTATAATAGCCGATCAAAGAACTAGTGAAGGAAAAAAAATTGAATTTTTCAATTATCCTGCATTAACAACAACTATCCCAGCTCAAATATCTCTCAAATATAACTACAAAGTTGTACCTCTGCGTATGGAAAGATTGTCGTATAATAATTTTGAAATGACGGTTTACAAACCTTTTGAGTATAAAAAAACCGACAATTATGAGAAAGATTCTTACAACCTTACATTGGAAATTAATAAACAACTTGAAAAAATGATTTTAAAGAAACCTGAACAATGGCTTTGGTCACACAATCGTTGGAAATAAATTTGTAAATTATCATTTTTTTAATTCTTCAAATCGTATTTGTGCTTCTTTTGGTGAAAAATAGGCTTCTTGTAAATCAACATTCCAATATGTAAGTTTATCTAAAAGAATTTTTTTTCCTGAGACAGCGCAAATGACATGATTACCATTTTCTAATACTTCAAAAGTATTAGGCTCGTACTTTAATTTCGCTAAAATTTCATTCATAATTATATATTTTTTATATATCAATATTATATGAATATAGAATTAATTGGAAAAATGGTTTTTTAGAAAACATATTGATTGACTTGTAATAGATAAAAAATGAAACAACAATGCGAATAATTTCTGGAAAGTTTAAAAGTACAAAACTGTTCATCCCTCTAAATAAAGAGACAAGGCCTCTTAAAGATATTACTAAAGAGTCAATTTTTAATACATTGCTTCATTTTAAAAAGTTTCCATTTGAATTCAAAAATGCAAAAATTCTAGATCTTTATTCGGGCACTGGATCTTTTGGCTTAGAGTGTTTATCTAGAGATGCTAATAAAGTTACATTTGTTGAAAACAATAAAAATGCCTTAAATATATTACAAAAAAATATTCACAAACTTAATATTGAAAAAAAGACCTCCGTAATTGAATATTCGGTATTAAATTATTTATCTAATATTGATAATTTTAATTTTAGAGTAGATTTGATTTTTTTGGATCCACCTTACAAAGGGAAAAATATTTTTGAATTAATTAGTAATATTACTAAAGCAAATATCCTTAAGAAAAATGGAATTATTATTATTCACAGAAATAAAAAATCGAAAGATAATTATCCAAATAATTTTAAAATATTAGATATAAGAAAGTATGGTATTTCAAAGATAATTTTTGGAAATTTAGCTTTTTAAGAGAATTTTTTTAGTATCTTGTTTTACAGTTTCAACAGCTGGTTGATCAAAAGGATTTAGTTTCATTAATCTTGATAAAAGAATTGTTTCTAAAACAAAAAAAGTAAAAATTGTACCTAGTTCTTCTTCGCGTTTCTTTAAAAAGTGAAAAGTTCTAAAAGGAATTCTATTCTTAATTAAAGCATTCTCCATTGCTTTTCTTTGTGCAAATAAGACCGTTTCTAAATTTTTGTTTGCTATATATTTAATAGATTTTGGCATTAAGTAATTAGATAATCTATATTTTTTTTGGTGTCTTGATGTAAATATTGTAAAAAAATTAATTTTGGGTCCATCTAAATATAGCTGAAGTAAGCTATGATGATCTTTTGGCATAATAGAAACCATGGGGACAAAGCCTTTACCTTTTTTTCCAAGACTTTCTGCCATTAATTGTTGGTACCAATAACCGAGATCATTCATATCGGGATCATAATTTAGAATTATTGAGTTCAAAATTTTTTGTTTAGATAAATCGTACAAACAGGATACATCAGAAATTAATCGATTAACAAAATTCTTATTATTAATTAAGTAATTTAAATTTTTAAATTTTTTTACTTTTAAATTCATCAATTCGGCTGGCAACATTCCAGCTTCTGACATTACTGAATATCTTCCACCGATAAAATTTTTATGCTCTATAATTTCAGTTTTTAGTTTATTTGCAATTTCAGTGATTGCATTATTTGTTTTTTCGGTAATAATAACTTTTATATTATTTTTTTTTTTGTTTTGAATAATTAAATCCATATTCGCGACAGTTTCAATGGTATTTCCAGACTTAGATATGAAAATATAAGCTGATTTATTAAATTTTTTTGAATTCAGTTCTAAAATATTTCTTTCGCTTAGATTGTCTTGAAAAAAAAAATTTTTTTTAATTTTTCCTTTAAAAAATGAATACAATGCTTTTGCTCCAAGAATTGAGCCGCCCATTCCCACCAAAATTATATTTTTCCTTTTTCTTAAAACTTTAACTAATTTTTTCGAGTAACCAAGTCTATAATTTTTTTCGAAGCTAGCAAGTAAGGGTATTTTTTTCTCTTTATAATATTTTTTTAATTCAAAAAATTTTTTTTTAGTTTTCAAAATATTTTTTGATTTTATTTTCTCAATCAAATTATTTTTGAAAAGAATAGTCTTAATTAACATTATTTTTACTTAATTTTTTTTAGAATCGACTCTTCTAAAGAGCCTCTGCCTTGCTCAAGTTTTATTGAGCTTTCTTGATTTTTACCCAATCGAAGAAGTTCCTCTATATCAGTTACCTCTTCATAATCGTCATCTAATTTTATATTTTGTCCTGGCCTAGGTAGATCTTTCCACTTTGGTGGCATAACAAGAGGTTCCTTTTTTTTTACTAAAAATTCATCTGTAGATGTTCTTTTCTGACCGCCCAACCCTTTTTTAATATCATCCCAAGATGTCGCGCATGCTGTGATGAGAAAAAAAATTATTATGATTATTTTATTGTGTATTTTTCGCATTAAGCTTTTTATTTATATTTTTGCTAAATATTTCAACCAAAATTAGGCAAATTATGCCGATTGTAATGAATATATCTGCAATATTGAATATGAACCAATGAAAATTTCCTATATGAAGATCCACAAAATCGGGCACAGCAAAATAGTAAATTCTATCAAAAAAATTTCCAAATGAACCTCCTAAAACCATAGAAATAAAATATTTTCTAATACCATTCAGATTAAATAATAAAATTATTAACACCAAGTTAATAATTCCAATTAAGGCAGTTAAAAAATGATAAAAAATATTTGGATCTGTAGAAAATAAACCAAACCCTATACCCGTATTCCAGGCTAAATAAATATTTAGAAAAGGAAAAATATAAAAATCTACATCAGCACCATTTTCATGTAAATTTAGGAAATAAATTTTGCTTATTCGATCAATAATAAAAATTAAAATTATTATAATAAAATGATTTAGTAAATTTTTAAACTTAATACTGGGCAATTTTTCCTCTTCACATAGCACACATATTTTTATTACATTTATTATTTGTTATTTTCCAACATCTTGGACATTTTTTACCTTTTGCTTTTTTCACCAAAACCTTGACACCTGCAATATTTTCAATCTGGAATAAATTTTCTGTTTTGTTATCAAAGGGTTTTGCTATTGCCCGTGAAGTTATACAATACTCGGATAAGTTAATTTCTTTAGCAAGTTTTAGATATCGATCATCTAAATATATTTCTAGATCAGCTTCCAAACTTGATCCTAATTCTTTATTGGATCTTTTAACTTCTATAGCTGCATTACAAACTCGTCTTACATAATTTAATTCACTCCATCTTTTAAACAGCTGATCGTTTTGCCATGCTCGTGGTATATTTGGAAAATTTTTTAAATGAATGCTATCAGTTTCATTTTTATTAACTATTTTATAAATTTCCTCTGTTGTAAATGATAAAATAGGAGCAAACCATTTTAATAAAGAATCTAGTAAAATATTTAAAAAATTTATACAAGCTTTTCTGGTTTGCGACTCTTTTCCGTCACAATACAACGTATCTTTTCTAATATCAAAATAGAAAGCGGATAAATCTTGTGAACAAAAATTTAACAAATCTTTATAAAGTTTATGAAAACTATATTCTCTAAAATAAGATTTAAAATTTTTGTTTAGAATATAAATTTTATGTAGCATGTATTTTTCAAGCTCAGGCCAATTAAAGACTTCGTCTGAACTAAAATTAAAATCAGTTTTTTGATCCCGAAGATTGCCTAGTAAAAATCTGAAAGTATTTCTAATTTTCCGATAAGACTCGGCATGTTGATCTAATATTGAAAAATCAATTCTTAGATCTTCTGCATAATCAGAAGCTGCCACCCAAACTCTTAGTATGTCTGCGCCATATTTTATTAATATATCTTCAGGTGAAATTATATTTCCTGTAGATTTTGACATTTTAAGCCCTTTTCCATCAACTACAAACCCATGAGACAAAATACTTTCGTAAGGGGCTCTACCTCTTGTACCACATGACTCTAATAAAGAAGAATGAAACCAGCCGCGATGTTGATCTGACCCCTCTAAATACATTGAAGCAGGCCATTTCAAATCATCTCTTTTTTCAAGAACAAAAGAGTGCGTTGATCCACTGTCAAACCAAACTTCACAGATATCTGTAGATTTTATAAAATCTTCTTTTTTATATTTTTGACCTAAAAATTTTTGAGGATCATCTGTAAACCAACAATCTGATCCTTCTTTTTCATAAATTTTTGCAATATTTTCAATAACTTCCGGATCTTTTAGTGTCTTATTTGTTTTTTTTGAAACAAATATTGGTAAAGGAACACCCCATGTTCTTTGTCTTGATATGCACCAATCAGGACGTAGTTTGACCATTGATCTAATTCTTTCTTTTCCTTTTATTGGATAAAAATCTGTTTCATCAATAGCTTTAAGAGCTTTTTTTCTAAGCTCATGACTTTCCATTGAGATAAACCATTGTGGGGTAGCCCTATGAACTAATGGAGCTTTTGATCTCCAAGAATGCGGGTAACTATGAGTAAGTTTTCCATTTCCTAGTAATTTTTTTTCTTCTTTTAATTTGTCAATGATTAACTGATCAGCCTTAAAAATATGAATGCCTTCAAAAGAAGGTATATTGTTTGTGTAATGCCCACTATCATCAATAGTATCAATAGCCTTTATTCCATGTTTGAGACAAAGATTAAAGTCATCTGGTCCATGACTTGGTGCGGTATGCACAAACCCAGTACCTTGTTCAAGTGTTACAAATTGAGCTTCAAACATTGGAACTTTAAAATTATAACCAAGTTTTTTTAGGGGATGAGAACATATTGTTCCCTCAAAATTACTACCTTTAAATGTATCAATTATTTTATACTTTTTTAATCCATTTTCTTTTACTGCCGTTTCTAATAATTTTGACGCAATCAATATTTTCTGATTTTTAAAATCAGAAGAAGAGTCATCAATTTCTACCAAAGAATAATCTAAGTTCTTATTATAGGCTAATGCTCTGTTTGCTGGAATTGTCCAAGGCGTTGTAGTCCATATAATGACACTACTATCTTTTATTGAATTAATTTCGGAATGCTCAACTTTAAACCCTGCATAAATAGTATTTGAAACATGATCTTTATATTCTACTTCCGCATCAGCAAGAGCTGTTTTTTCGACTGTTGACCATAAAACTGGTTTAAACCCCCTATAAAGACTCCCCTCTAATAAAAATTTTCCAAGTTCTCTTACTATTCCAGCTTCAGCATCAAAACTCATTGTAGTGTAATAATTTTTCCAATCAGCAATTACTCCAAGTCGTTTAAATTCATTGATGTGAATGCTTATCCATTTATTTGCAAATTCTCGACATTCTTTTCTAAATTCTCCAACTGGAACGTCATCTTTATTTTTTTTATTTTTTTTATATTGTTCTTCTATTTTCCATTCAATTGGTAAACCATGACAATCCCACCCCGGAACATAATTTGAGTCTTTGTTATCCATTTGGTGAAATCTTGTTACTATATCTTTAAGTATCTTATTAAATGCTGTACCCATATGAATGTGTCCATTTGCATAAGGTGGACCATCATGTAGAATAAACTTTTCTTTTCCTTTGCTCGCATTTCTATGTTTCTTATATAAATCGATTTTGTCCCAAAACGTTATGATATCTGGTTCTTTTTGAGATAGATTGGCTTTCATTGAGAAAGATGTTTTGGGTAAATTTAAATTTTCTTTTGTCATAAAATTATTTTTTTTCTCAAATCAAATTTTACTTTCGTTAAATCTTTTTTCATTTGATTAATTAAACTTGTTTTATTTTTAAATTTTTTGTCTCCTCTAATATAGTTGCAAAAATAAACATTTAATGTTTTTCTATATAAATTTTCATTGAAACCAAATAAATTTACTTCGAGTAATAGTTTTTTTCCTCCAAATGTTGGTCTATAACCTAAATAAGCTATGCCATTTAAAATTTTTTTTGAATCATCTATAGTAACTTTAATAGAATAAACCCCAGGTTTCGCTGAAATATAATTATTAATATCTATATTGCATGTTGGAAAGCCTAACTTTTTACCTAATTGCCTTCCTTTCTGAACAGCTCCATTAATCACCCAATTTCTTGATAATAATTTATTTACTTGTTTTATTTTTCCCTTTTTTAACAAATCTCTAATTAATGTTGAAGAAACAATTTGTTTTTTGATTCTCAATGGTTCAGGTTTTATAATATTAAATCCATATTTTTTGCCTTCAGTAATTAATTCTTTAACATCACCTTTTCTTTTATTTCCATATCTAAAATTGTTGCTAACAAAGATAAATTTTGGATTAATTTTTTTTACTATTATATTTTCAATAAATTTCTCAGACGTAATCTTAGAAAACTTTAAATTGAATCTTTTATTAATGACGAAATCTACCCCAATTCTTTTTAATAAAATAAATTTTTGCAAATCATTTGTAAGTCTATAGTTTTTCATTTTGTTATTAAAAAACATAACTGGCAAAGGATTAAATGTTAAGACTCCTAATTTTAACTTATATTTTTTTTTGTATTTTATTGCTTCCCTACATACTTTTTGATGACCCAGATGTAACCCGTCAAAGTTTCCTATTAATAAAATAGATTTTTTTAAATTCCTTGGAATGATAAAATTATTATATATTTTAAACATTGTTTATTACCATGACAGATGATTTTGATAATAATTAATTTTTACTTGATATTTATTAAATATTTCATCAAAATCTTCGGGTGTTAGGTTCTTAAATTCTTCATTATGAATTCCGTTTTTTATAAATAAGGAATCATAATGCATATTATTTGCTCCTCTTATATCTGTATTTAGATTATCTCCAATTACCAACACCTTTTTTTCATCTTGAATACACTCTTTATAAATCTCAGGATAAGGTTTCCCATAGTAGATTACTTTCCCGTTCATTTCTTCAAAAACTTTAGCAATCGATCCAGCACAATATTCTTTTCTATCACCTCTATGAACTATTAAATCTGGATTTGTACATACCATTTTTTTATTAGTGTATTTTTTAAGTAAATTCTTATAATAAGAAAGATCATTTTCTTGATTATCAAACAAACCGGTACATAAAATAAATTCTGAGGATTCTAATTTGTCTTTTGCTTTTTCTTTAAAAGCAAAAAATAAATTTATATCGCGCTCTGGACCCAAATGAAAAAAATTTTTACCATGGGAATTTAATCTCAATGAATTTAAAGCTGCATCACCTGAGGTAAAAATATTTTGATAATAATCTTTATTAAAATTTAATTTGCTTAAAAAATTGGCTACGCTTTTCCTTGTTCTAGGTGCATTAGTCATTAAAATAAATCTTTTATTTTCTTTTTTTAAATTATCTAGAACTTTAATTGCAGCAGAATTTAATGATACCCCGTTATGCACAACACCCCATAAATCAATAGAAAATATTTCATAATTATTGACTATTTCTCGTAATCCTTTTTTTAAGTGCAAAAAACTCATGAATAAAGCAATTTAAATGCAAAAAATATAGCATTTTCAATGTTTTTTAAAGGTTAAGTTAATTTTGCTTCCTATCTTGAAATAGCTTGATTCCGTATTTATATCTTTTTCATATTTTAATAGGAGATCACAATGAAATTTAGACCTTTACACGATAGAGTATTGATAAGAGTTTTAGACAGCGAAGAAAAAACTTCTGGTGGAATAATTATTCCTGATACAGCAAAAGAAAAACCACAAGAAGGTGAAGTTGTTGCTGTTGGACCTGGCGCAAAATCAGAAGATGGAAAAATATTATCAATGGATGTAAAAGTTGGTGATATTGTTCTATTTGGAAAGTGGTCGGGTACTGAGGTAAAAATTAATGGAACCGAATATAGCATAATGAAAGAATCTGATATTATGGGTATTGCGAAAAGTAAAAAATAAATTGAAAGATTAAAAAGGAGTAAACATGGCTAAAATTATTAAATTTGATACAGATGCTAGAAGTAAAATGATTCGTGGAGTAGACACACTTGCAAATACTGTCAAGATTACACTGGGTCCAAAAGGAAGAAATGTTGTACTTGATAAATCCTATGGTGCACCCAGATCAACAAAGGATGGGGTAACTGTAGCAAAAGAAATTGATTTAGAGGATAAATTTGAAAATATGGGTGCTCAAATGGTTAAGGAAGTTGCCAGTAAAACAAACGATGAGGCTGGTGATGGTACAACAACAGCCACGATACTTGCGCAGGCAATAATAAAAGAAGGTTGTAAATATGTAACTGCTGGAATGAATCCTTTGGATCTAAAAAGAGGAATTGATACTGCGGTTAATCGTGTTAAAGAAAAATTGATAGCTTCTTCAAAAAAAGTAAAATCAAGTGAAGAAATTGCACAAGTTGGAACTATTTCTGCCAACGGTGAAAAAGACGTTGGAGATATGATTGCTAAAGCAATGCAAAAAGTTGGTAATGAAGGAGTGATAACCGTTGAAGAGGCTAAGGGTATAGAAACTGAACTCGATGTTGTCGAAGGTATGCAGTTTGATAGAGGATATTTATCGCCATACTTTATAACAAATGCAGATAAAATGACTACAGAACTTGAAAACCCTTATATATTATTACACGAAAAAAAATTATCTAATCTACAAGCAATGGTTCCTCTTCTTGAGGCAATTGTTCAATCAGGAAATCCTTTAATGATTATCTCTGAAGATGTTGAAGGAGAAGCTTTAGCAACTTTAGTAGTTAATAAATTAAGAGGTGGATTAAAAGTAGTTGCTGTTAAAGCTCCTGGCTTCGGTGATAGAAGAAAATCGATGCTTGAAGATATTGGAATACTAACTAACGGACAAGTAATTTCTGAAGATCTTGGAATTAAACTTGAAAACGTCAAAATAAGCGATTTGGGTTCATGTAAAAAGATTAAAGTCGACAAAGATAATACTACAATTATTGGTGGATCCGGAAAAAAATCTGATATTGAAGCTAGATGTAATCAAATTAGACAACAAATTGAAGAAACGACTTCTGATTACGATAAAGAAAAACTTCAAGAAAGATTAGCAAAATTAGCTGGGGGAGTTGCTGTAATTAAAGTTGGTGGTGCAACTGAAGTTGCAGTTAAAGAAAGAAAAGACAGAGTAGAAGATGCTCTAAATTCTACAAGAGCCGCTGTTGAGGAAGGTGTTGTAGCAGGTGGGGGTTGTGCACTTTTGTATGCCTCGCAGGAACTTGATAAATTACAAGTTAAAGGTTCAGATCAAAAAGCAGGTGTCAATATTGTTAAAAAAGCTCTTGAAGCTCCAATAAGACAAATTACTGCAAATGCTGGAGTAGATGGATCGATTGTTGTTGGTAAACTTTTAGAAGGTATGAAACCTTCCCAAGGATATGATGCACAAGAGGAAGAATACTGTGACATGTTTAAAAAAGGTATTATTGATCCAACAAAAGTTGTTCGAACTGCCTTACAAGATGCTGCTTCAATAGCTGGAATATTAGTTACAACTGAAGCTATGGTTGCTGATAAGCCTGAGGAAAAAGATTCTGCTCCTGCTGGTATGCCTCCTGGTGGTATGGGAGGAATGGGCGGCATGGGAATGTAAGCCCAATCAAGTTAACGAATTTAAAAAGGCCGCTTTATGCGGCCTTTTTTTTTATTTTCCTAAAAATAAGTTTATTGTTTTCTTTTTATTCTTATTTCTTAAAGACTTTTTTGAAGCTAAAACGCATGCGTAAGACTGCAAGATAAATCCATCTTTTAATACTCTTAGATTATTTGCTTTTAAAGTACTTCCAGTAGAAGTTATGTCGGTAATAATTTCTGATGATCCAGTAAACGGATACGTTTCTGTAGCACCCAAGCTTGAAATAAGTCTATATTGAGTTACGCCCTTAGTTGCAAAAAACTTATTGGTCAAATTTGGATACTTGGTAGCAACTCTTAGTCGTGAATTTTTCTTATCTCTAAAATAAAATGACACTTCCTCTAAATCAGCGACCGTTTGAACATCTATCCAGTCATTAGGTATCGCAACAACTAAGTTAGCTTTACCAAAATCTAATTCCCTTAAAGTTTCTACTTTTTTTTGTAAGCTGTTAGAAGACTCTCCTAATAAATCTAAGCCTGATATTCCTACATCAAGCGTACCGTCACCTAGTCTTTCTATTATCTCTCTAGCGTGTAAATAAATAACTTTGGCATTTGATAAATTATCAAGATCTGCAAAATAATCTCTATCTCCTCCTTTAGAAGTTAATTTTAGATTATTTTTTTCTAAAAAGTTAATTGTGCCTTCTTTTAGCCTGCCTTTGCTAGGTAAACCAATTGTAACTAAATTTTTCATTGCGTAAGTTTTGATAGGTTATTTAAATTTATTGCCGCTCCAACAGCAGAAACATCTTTCTTAGAGCCTAAACTTTTTAATAAATCGTCGTATCTTCCTCCACTTACTATTTTTTGTTTATTTTTATTTGTTGATACCCATATCTCAAAAACCATTCCGGTATAATATTCAATATCTCTACCAAAATTTGTAGAAAAAACTATTTTGTAGTCTTTTTTAGATAGACTTTTTGTAGGCAATAAATTCTTAATTATATTTTTTTTAATATTGTTTTTTTTATAAAACTTGTTGAGATTTTTTTCCATCTTATCAATGGGACAACTAATTTTAAGAAATTCACGAATAGTTTTTGCAGTCTTTTTTCCTTCTGTAAAAGATCTTGGGTCACGAATCTTCTTATCAAACCTTG
>Ga0209554_1001235_pt1 | contig 19754 bp, 21 predicted proteins | sample MarorgKNORR_S2LV_5_FD_188221 | JGI IMG/M metagenome (GOLD analysis project Ga0209554, IMG submission 188221) | Marine microbial communities from the Southern Atlantic Ocean, analyzing organic carbon cycling - Bottom_A/KNORR_S2/LV (SPAdes) (version 2) | ecosystem: Environmental > Aquatic > Marine...
TGTCCTGGGCACCACCAGAAGGTACAGATGGGGATTTTTTCTACCGCATCACGACCCATCAATCCGGTGACTTCTCCAATCACCCAACCACAACATTCACACCCGGGTTGTCGCAGACCGAAAATCCGCAGTCAGAGTTCACAAGCCCCCATTGGGGGCCGGTAAATGTCAGTGCCACCTATAACTCCCAGAGCCAGAGTACGACTATTGTCTGGGATAATCTGCCCGACGCCGGCGTCGACCATCAGATTTGGATCTGGCGACACTCTGAACCGGCGAATAGAGGTAATTGGGATTCTATCAGTAAATCTACGACAAGGGTATTATTCACCCCAACCAGTTCCAGTTATATCAAGAATATCGAGGCTGGAGTCGAGCGCTCGGTTTACTATTCGGTCACCTATGACAATGGCACCTTCAGCGATACCAGATTCCTGCGTGATAACACCATGACGGCCCCGGTGTACGAAGATACCATCGCTCCGGAATTAATCGCCCATCTGACTGCTGACCATGATGTAGAGTCGGGAATCACCTCATTGAGTTGGGGTTCGGGAGCGGTCGAGAGCGGGCTATCGACAAATATCTGGCGTGCACCTCGACCGATAACCTATCTCGGCGAAAATACAGTAGTTAATGTTGCCACCATCGAAGGGCAATTGACCAGTTATGACCACATCGTCGGAGAAGGCGAATTGGGTAATTTCTGGTACGCACTCACACTAGAGGATTCGGTGGGCAACCAGATATCCACCATTTCACCACAACACCCGAACATCGGGCCGATTTTCGAGAGTACAGTGGGGCTGGCCAGCGCAACCATCCCAGCCAACGTCAGTGCCGTGCAGTTGCTCGGGATGATGACCACGGTAGCATGGGAAGATGTCGCAATAGTCACCAATGCCATCTACCACATCTGGGCTGCATACGATGGGGCTGTCACCCAAGCAATGCTCGATGAGGGCAATGCGACCTATCTGGGAAATGTCAGTGCCGGTATCATGTCGTTCAACTCACCGATACCCCAAGGCATCGAGCGCGAGGCCTGGTATGCGGTCACCGTTGAAGGGGCGTGGGGAGGGGCTGTGGCCACCTATGATAATCGTTTGATAATCCCTGGGCAGAATTCAATGATCACCCCTACGGCTGAGGACAATCTGGTGCCGCCTCAAGTCACTGACTTCACCGCCACCTTCGATGGCCCCAGTACTACCATTTCGTTACTCTGGGAAGACGTGCCGGCAGCGCAGACATACCAGTTGTGGATGCGCATAGGAATCGGCCTACTCGGCCCCTGGTGGAACGTTAGTGAAGATAGCGGCTGGGTGCTTATAGAGACCTATGATGCCACAGGTGGAGAGATTTCAACGAGTATGGTTCACACCTTCATTCACGCTGCAAATCAAAGTCAATACGTGTACTTGGCGCTGGTCACCGCCGATGCCGCGGGCAATATCGATCATCACCTCTACGGCGAGGGGCCGGTCGAGGCTGTCCTCTTGGATTCAAGCCCACCACAGGGGGTCTTCGTGGTATTCGTCAATCAGACACAGGTGCGCACGAGTATCGGCAGTAACGGCTCGATAATCGACTTGGGTGAATTTGCTGATGGTGATGATGTGAGTGTTCGCATATCATCATATGAGTACATCTCAGAAACATATTCACGATTTACGGGAACGACGACTTGGCAGACTCACAATATCTCAGCCCTAGGAGCCTCACTCTCTCTACCAGGCTCTAATGGTGGACAATCTCTTCATCATTCGCTTGAGATAATGCTGGTTGACGACAATAACAATCCTTCGACCTTCACTCTCAATTATTCTTGGGTAATTGCTCAGACCGAGGAAGAATGTCCGCCTCCGGAGGACTACTGCGACCAAGTCTGCAGTGCGCAGACCTTGGACGGCCTGCCGGTCGGCTGCTCACCACCGCCCTGCGATTGTGAAGTCATCTCAATGGGTGGCGCGAGTGATTACATCTTCCCGGGGTTCGCCACCGCCATATTGGTATTTGTGATAATCTCGACCCTGGTTGCCGGGAGAACCACCGAGAACGAGGAAAAAGTGTACGAAGAAGAGTGAGGGCGACCGTAAGAAAACGAATGCCACCAGGATTCGCCTTCATGCACGGCCTTCCCTAATCAGGCAATACCTCTGAAACATCTCTTCCCCGAAGGCCAAGTAGCGTAACAATATCTGGTTGCCGGTGATGATGAGAGCCTCACGAACTTATCTGGCCATGGCGTACCATCGACCACAGGGTTTCAAGTCCGCGCCCCCCACGAGGTGGCAATGGGCGATTCGCAATCCGTCACTGAGGCACCGGAGTGGCGATATTTTCTCGGATTGGGAATCATTCTGGTGGCGCAATCATGGTACGATATCACCCCATCTGGCCCATGGGATAGCCGGCCGTTCTCAAGAGGGGCCATTGGCCTGATTGGACTTGGATTGATTTATCTGTCCTGGTTCAGATACACCTTTGCTCTGAAGGGCCGAGTTATACCTACTATCGACCTGTGGAAAAATCCCGATTACAGTCTCCCACTGCTCGCCATCACCGGTGCGTCTTTCGTCGCAGGGGCATGGTTGGCAGGTAATGTATTGGGTGATTACCTGCCCGAACCGACCGGGCTGTTGCTAAATTTATTTGGTCTGATGATGCTACTACAGGCGCTCTATGTGTGGCTGGTTCTTTTCGGCCCTCTGGCCGAGGATGACCCCGAGTCCAAACCATATTCAAAAGCCGACTTGGAAAACGATTCCGAGTCTGAATGATTCAGCGCATCCCCGGTTTCCAGAAAGTGAAGGGTACCGGTGCTTCATCAGCCGCAGCCCTGGCGGCCAAATGATCAGCCCGCTCATTCCAGCGATGCCCGCGGTGCGCTCGCACATGATTCCATTTTACCCCACTTACCTTTTGCACTTCATTCCACAATGCCCTTACCCGCAAGACCAGAGCGAGATTAGCCTTGGCATTCCAGGTTCCATCGGTGATGTTTCCGGCATAGTTTGAATCGGTGCGAATAATGTATTCACCAGTAACATCACGCGCGAGAATCCACCTCAACGCGTGGGCGAATGCCGATAATTCACCAGTATTATTGGAACCGATTTCAGCGCCGATGAAGTCTTTATCACTAGCATCGGTGATGACCTTGCCAGATTTTTCCTCGAACAATTCACCGCTGCCTTTGCCCAGCCCGGTATCACCTGTCACGATGACCAGCCCCCATCCGGCAGGGGTTTGCGAATCGACATTCTGGTTACCTAGGCATGAGCCGTCGACGTAGAGACGAATCACCCCAGCCGCAGCCAAAATAACCCCTCAAGCAATTATCACCCGATAGTCATCAGCCGCCATCAAACCCTCGGTGGCGTTACTATTGGACCGCTTGAAGCGGATAATCCATCCCGCTCCATACGGGTCTTGATTAATCAGTTCCGGAGCATCTTCCAAGGCCTGGTTCACCGCTAGTATTTCTCCGCCCATCGGGGCGAAGATCGGCGAAGCAGATTTCACTGATTCGACCAGGGCGAACTCATCCATTTCACCAAACTCCTCGCCGACCTCGGGCAGTTCGATGTAGACGATATCGGTGAGCGCCTCCTGCGCATGGTCGGTAATACCGACGACGACCTCATCTCCTTCGATGCGCAACCACTCGTGTTCCTTGGTGTAGAATAAATTCTCCGGCACCTCACTCATCTCTATCCCTATTCCTTGCGCAGAGTGGCGAGAGGGTCAATGTTTCCCCTTCGGGATAGCGCCAATCTATTCATCCTCGCCGACTTCGGTCGATAGGAGGTCAACTTCCAGTTGTGCCCATGCACCACCGATTTCCGCCTCCTTTTCCTCTGATTCGACCTGCTCTTGCACTCGCTCCACTAATTCATCCTGATCTTCATCAGGAAATAATCCAGACAGCAATCCGGCCTTTCCCTCGCCCATGGTAAGGCCGATTCCGATGCACACCAGGGCGGCGAGAGGAATCAACCAGCCGAGACTGAATTCATCACCACTCAGCATCCCTCGCTGAAGCGACAGACCACTGACCAGCAACAATCCCAGACCTGAGCCGAGCAATAGCCGCTGAGCGGCGGCGGCGGGGTTATCCATGACTCAGTGCCGGTACTGACCTGCAAATGAAACCAACGTCGCGGGAATCAGTATGTCTCGTGCATCAATTTATGAATCTTGTATGGCAATAAGGCCCGATTCACCGGCGTCACCTCAAGAATTCGGGCATCGTCACGCCGACGAATATCTTGCAAAAGTGGGTGGCGACTCTTTTTGTGCAGCGCCAGAATTGTCGGTTTGTCGACTTCAAGTGCCAAACGTACCGCATCGACGAAGGCTTCGGATTCAACCGCGAATTTACCGATTTCATCGATAACAATCATCTCACATTCCTCATGGGCGAATTCGATTGCGGGAACGGCCACCCGTTCCAATTCTTCCAGATTGAGCCCATAACCGAGAACCCGTAAACGGGTGTCGATATCTTTGTGGGCGATTATCCCTTCTTCTCCGGTGTTGATGTCGATACACTTGTAACCGACCCGCTCACTATTCTCGACCAAAGGTTCGGTACGCATACCGCCGATGATATTGAATTCACTCAAATCACCGCCGCGTTGGAGAATCTCCGATTTACGCTCGGACATGAGCATGTCCACCACCTTTTCCATTACCGCGCTTTTTCCACTTCGCGGCAGGCCGGTAATGCCTATTTTCGGATGAATTCCCATTTCCCAAACCCCCACTTAACTTCGACTTCGATTAATAATCCTGTAGAAGTAGATGATAAAGGATACGGTATGTGGAAACAGCAACACTTGTTCCGGAAAAACCCTACAAAAAGAGCAATTCAATTGCTTATTTCAGCCTTTACCTCCGGGAAATCCAGTGGTAACATCTCGAGCTCGTAGTTATTCACATTGTTATTGGCAGCCCACGCGCGCGCCCATTCATCCAACTTATCGTCGTTGAGGCGAGCACATAGCCAAGTAAGACCATCGGTGAGGGAACCGTGCTCATCGGCAAGACGTTCCCTTACGGTCTGAGGAATTTCGATGTGGTTGACACTATTGCCCAGAACGCACCCGCTGGGCATGACTACCCAGCGCAGGCGGCGTTGCTGATGGGCATTGACTATCGCTTGACAAGCCAGCCTGGGCTCAACCGGAGATTTCATCTCCCCGGTCCAACGCGCCTGTTGCCGTTCATTCGCCCGTGAAGGTATTCCCTTCTCAAATGCAGGGTGGCGCAGGCTGATTGCCCCTTCACCATCATCGGTGAAGTGCACTCCGCGAATGAAGGGAGTCCCCTTACCACCACCATTCCACGGCTTGATGTAAGAAGCATGGCTGGTCTGGTCGATTTCACCGACCCTCACTTTGACGCTCTCGCCGTCAACGGTGAGTAATCCAAAAGGTTCCGTCAATCTAGGTTTATATGACAGGTCGTCGACCGTGGTGAGTAGATTTTGTCGTAGAAGTGGTGAGCGGGGAAGGCGGGGGACCCCCCATTCACCGCGGGTCCAGCGTTCCCAGCGACCGATATCCAGAGTCAGGGTGGGAACCTTGCTGGCGAAGCCCTTGCCATCAGAGCGAAGGTCGGTGCGGTCCATCGGGCCAATCATACACAATCCAGAAGTCGTTCCTTGGGCGATTACCGAGATGACCACAACCCCTTGACTGATCCCGGAGAATAGGCAGTTGCCCTCGTCGAAGAACCAGATATTCTCCCACTCGTGTTTGCTTACCAGCAGTTGCCGCAGAGGCGAACTACTCTGTTCACGTAGCAGGCTGTCGGGAACGATGATTCTCAAGCGCCCCTCCGGCATCAGAATCTGTAATCCACGCTCGATGAACAGGCGGTACAGGTTGACGTTGCCACGCATCGTCGAGAAGCGCTTTACATCCCCGTCGCGCAGAGAGCGCAGTGCTTCACCCAATTCCTTACGCAGACTACTACCTTCCGGATGACCGCGGAAGCGGTCCTTGATTCGCAACCAAGGTGGATTGGCAAAGAGAAGGCGAGGTCGGGTCTCGAACGGCCATTCACCTTGTAAGGTGTCAGCCACCCGGACAACCCCATCAATTAATTTCACCGCTTCTTTACGGCCGAGTCTCCCTTCATCCCCGTCATCGTCCAAGGTCGCAAGATCATAGCGTACCAATTCCAGGAATATCCGTTGCTTGGTGATGTCGACAACCAGTGGCGATACATCACACAACTGCAGGTTGCGCAGAAGTAGACGGGTATCCTCGAGGCGAATCTCGCCACTCCATTTCTTACTGATGGCTGAATGTTGCTTTAGAATTCGCGCCGCGAAAAGTCCACCACCCGTAGCCGGGTCAGCCATCGGTAGCAGGACTCCACTTCTGGTACGAATACCGCTCTCGACATCTTCCATAGCCGCAGCGTCATATTCAGGAGCAACATCATTCTGTAGGTGGGCGAGATTGAGCAAGGCGATTTGTTGGCGGAAGCCAGGGGGGAGGGCATCTAGAGGTAGAATGGGAGTGTTTTCCTCCTCCTCGATCTCCTCTTGCACCGCCTCAATCAGTTCAGAGATGATGATTGAGTCCGCCAACTTCGGCGGGGTCGGATGGGCGCCTCTAGGGCTACGGCCATCGAGTTCGGCGTCGTGTCGAGCCAGCAGGTGGTCAAGCACATTCCCGGGGTCGGTAAGAAGGGTTGCTGGTAGTGTCGGCCAGTCTTCAGGGAGGTGGGCTGCGACCGGTATTTTCTTGCGTAGGGATTGTTCCCAAGCAGACAACCAAATTTGTATCTGTTCAGGACGGTCATCAATCACGCGGTCGAGTCTGGCATACCATCCACTTACCCCATCATGTCTCATTGCCGTCCCCGTTCAAGATGGAGAGGCCATTGCATATGAATACCTACGGCGCGTATGCGCAGCCCCGCAAAAACATGCGCATTGTGGAGGAAAATAACTCAGTTATCCAGAACTGATTCATCGCCCTGAATCGGTGATGAAACCAATTCTCTACCATGCGCAGATTGCCGCCATTGAGTAGATACCCATTCGATAAGTTGGTCGATTACGATTTCATCCAACCCAGATTTTTTGTGCACCTCTGCCAAGATTGATAATTCCTTTTCGTCATAGTCACCATCACACGCGGCAATTAAGAAACCATCGCGCAAAGTCAGACGCGCGGTAGCCTCATCCAAGCGACCGAGGAGGTCATCTCGGTTTGGAGGATTTGCCAGTAATTGGCGCATCTGACTACGTGATTCCGGGTGCACCAAGGCCCGCCCCATCGCCTGCTCCAACGCCGACACCTCTTCACGAACCAATTCACCATCGGCCGAACATATCAATGCTAAAACAGAAATGTAGAGGCGCTTCTGCTCCTCGCCGAGGTTATCGACCGCGTCGGGCAGCATGACAATCCTCAGAGTTCATTCAGTAACTCAAAACCGGCTTGCATCCAGTTATACCCATCGCGTACCCAAGCGAGCATCCGATTGATTGCTCCATCTTCAAGGTCGAGAAGGCTGGCCAATTCTCTGAGGGCTTCCATCTCGGCATCATCAACGGTTCCATCGGCGGCACTCATCAGCACCGCATCTCGGAATGCCAACCTACCACCCTCGGGACTCAGTTTAGATAGCGATTCGGCAAGAGGCGGTGGAGATTTCAGTGAAACCCGCACTTCTTTACGCTGACTGGGAGAAAGAAGCGCGGTCCCCAGGCGCTGTTCAAACATTGCCATCTCCTCAATCGTCACTTCATTGTCGACTCGGCTCATGTATGCCAGAACCTTGGCATAGGCGAAGCGCTCGACTTGGGGCAACTTGTGCAGGGTATCGGGTAGCATGTCTCACCACATACAGCCGCGCTTCAAGAGACTATCGCTATTCACCAATCGAAAGTAAATTCATCCCCAGGTGACCTTGCGAGTGAACTAATTCAGTCGTCGGCGGTTTCGACATCACTGGTCTTACCGGTGAGAATTGCACGCAGTCTAGCATTATCGCGCTGAATGGCCGCCATCCAATCGTACTTCACACCCAACTCATCTGCCAATACCCCCAAGGCCATCGAGTCTTTGGGCAGGCACTTACCTCCAAATCCTCGATTAAGGCCGAAGATGGGGTCGAGGTGGGATTCACCTATCGGTTGTGCCTGTTGGGCGGTGATGATATCACTTATCGCATACCAATCCTCGCCCAGCGCTTCGCAGATATCGTATAATTGGTTGGCGAATATCACCTTCATGGCATAGAAGGTATTTTTCGTATACTTCACCAATTCAGCTTGGGTGGGAGTGACATGGAAACACTGGTCCCGCCTCAGGACGCCCGCTTCCCGGTGTTGTTGAAATACCCTCTCGGCCAAGTCGGGGTGATGCGTGCCACAAACCAGAATGTCCTGATTTCCAAAGTCCTCCAGATGCCTGCGCTCGACTAGAAATTCTGGTGAATAAGCTATTTTCAATGCTGGATATCCAAGGTGATATGATTGGGTGGTGCCGGGAATGACAGTGCTCTTTATCACCGCAGAAAATCCATCGGGTAATTCATCGAGCACGCTCTCGACAATTCTGGTATCACAGGCCCCGGTCTCGGGGTGGGGTGGGGTCGGCACCGCGATGTAGGCCATATCGACATTATCGGTAACATCACAGAGGGCGGTGCCGCGCACCGGGTCGTGGATGAACAATTCATGGTGGTCACCAAAGTGGTGTTCAATCGCTCCTCCGACGATTCCAGCACCGATTATTCCAACTTTCATCGAAACTCCCCTTACCCTACATCCCATCGTTTCTCAAGAATCCAAATCCGCATCGCCTTCCCGAAAGTTGCACGGTTCAGGATTCAGCAGACCATCCTTTGCCATTTTTGCCGCCGCTAACAGCGCGTCAGGAGTGCCACAATCGAGCCAGGTTTCATCCTTGAGAATTCGTAATTCCGCCGACCCATCTTCGACATATAGACGATTGATATCGGTGATTGAGACCTCGCCCTCTTTATCGTCCACCACCCGGTCCAAAAAATGCCAAAAGCGCTCATCGTAAAGGTATATTCCGCCGATGGCGATATTTGTGGGGGGGTCGACAGGCTTTTCGACGATATCTGACAAGATGCCATCCTCATTAAATATCGCCACCCCGAAGCATTGTGGATTATCGACTTCCCGGGCCAGCAATACACAGCCAGGGGGATTTTCTGAATTGCGAAACCTCTCAGCATCGGCGGAGATTTCTGCGGTGGTGATATTATCGGAGAAGTAGATCAGCAGGCGACAATCCTGCGTGTGTGGTCGAGCCAGATTCAGAGCATGTTGAACCCCTTTCGGCTGTTCTTCGATGACATAGTGAATGTTCTCACCTTCAAGCCCGGTCCCGACGTGCTGGGCAATCTGGCCGATGAAACGGTTGCCGATGATGGTGATGTCGGTGATTCCGGCCCGGCGAATCGTGCCCAGAGCATAATCAATCACTGGTCGGCGATGTAATGGTAGCAATGTTTTGTGGGTATAACGGGTGAATGGATACAACCTCGAGCCATGGCCGCCGGCCACGATTATCGCCTTTATCCGCATCTTATCCGAAGCGTAGCGCAAGGTACTACTTCTTGAGATTCACCCTAGATCAGAAAAGTCCCGATTACTCTTCCTCAGAGATACTTCCGGTCAATCTTAGCATCGCTCCTTCATCCGCAGTCCGCTCGAAATGACCTTCTTGCACCAAGTCACCCAAGCGCTCAACCCCTGCTTCAATAATCTCAGGGTCGTTTAACTCAGCCGCTTCCCATCTCCGTTGCGCCTGCGCCGCGGCGAGATCATCTGCAGTGGCGACCATTATCTCACCCTTGGTCAATTCTCCTTCCATCCCCTCATATTTTTTACCATGGCGAATCGCATCTCGGCGCAGCATTCGCTTCGACATCTCCGAATCACTTCGTCCCCAATCGGGTCCTTTCATATCGTCGCCTCTGGTGACATACATTGCCGCGCCAGTGGTTTCATCGAATTCTTTGGCGAGTTTTCCGCCACGATTATTTTCAACCAACCCAATAATCCATTCCAGGTCCATCGCCTCTTCTTCATCCCACGCGATATCGATGCTATCGAGTAGTGAGATGATATTTCGGCGGTGATAGGACTGAATTGAAATGATAAGAAACACACAGACGATGATTCCGATTGCACTGGAGATATGGAAGGAGATTAATTCGTCACCCTTGAAAACGTTGAGAAAAATCGCGGTGATTGGGAATAGGGCGGTTACCCCGCCACATACCGCCAGCACTGAGGTTACATTATTGGTTAAATTATACGACCTTTCAATCTGCATCGCCACGTTCGGGGAGGCATCGTTTGGTGAAGCCTCAGCCAATTCCCCCATACCCCATCCAATATCATCTATGATGAGAAGGTTGCTAAGGTAATCCCCTCACCCCGGCATCCTACATCTGATGTAAATCGGTCGGACAAACACACCGTTCCATGGGCGAATCATGCTTTACCCGCTCATCATTCATCCGGGCGCGGTTTGACAATGGCCAGCAATGCCACTCCAGCCCAGATTATCGATAGGACGACGAACGGCCATTCTCCGGTGTCGTAGGCCCGGGCACCGAGCAGAATTTGGCCGACTGCCATGCTGGTGAGATAAACCACAGAGCGACTTGAGACCTGGCCGCGGGTTTCCAAAGAGAAAGCGATGACCACCATACTCATACCGATATAGGCACCGAGCATCGTCCAATCCATATTCCCACCTGACGGATGATGGGCCGGTCCTGATGTCTATTTGAAGAATTGCCAGCAATTCACCCAGAACTATTGTTGCCACAGCAAATCATTCCTAACCAGGCAGCCCCCTTAGAGACTATTTCTCAGCGATGAAGCAGTTGTCATCGACCTCGTGAATCTCACCTTGCATCAGCAGATGGTCGAGCGCCTCTTCGATTTCTTCCTCGCTTATCTTGCGCGCAAGGAGGGTCTTTGCAATCATCTCCAGAGGAGCCGAATCCCTACCTTTGCCGATGATTCGGTGGATTTCAAATAGGATTGATTGGGCGGTTATTGCCAGAAACGGGTCATCGCTGGGCTCGCCCGGCAACAGGGCGGTCAGATAACTGGCGGGGTGCGGCTCAAGTTCACCCTCATCGGTTTGGTGAAGATGATTTTGCTTCTGGTTATTGATCCGGCCGCGCTCAACGATATCAAAGCAATCAAACAGATTCCGCTGCGCCCTTCCATCCTCACCAACCTCATCGGTTATCTTGAGTCGCTGTGCCAGCGACTCGATTCTGAATAGGCGTTGTTCGGCCTGTAATCGGGCGCGCTGCAAATCAATGTCGAGAATCTCTAAATCACCCTCGGCTTTTTCCTGCAACCAATCATCAATACACCAATTCGCATCGATTCCAATCATCGCATCAGCCAATCGCCGTACCGCCTCTGGGAGGTCGGTGAAGCGGGCTTCCGCTTCGTTTCCTTCTGAACTATTGTCGTCTCTCACGAATAACCTACCTGCTGGTGACGGTGTAAGAACCATGCCCCACGAGGGTGACCTTTACTTCCATTGCAACCATGCTTTCGATAGGCCGGAAGTACGGATTTTCAGGTTCCATTGGAAGGAGACCCCAACAGTCCCCCGCCCATAGAGGTGAGCACCGGACTGAGGAGCTAATGACGAGGGAAGTACGAAGTGCAGTTTACAGGTAGTTCTCCCAGAAGGTGAGCACCGGACAGCCAGATTGAAGGAAGTGCGAAGTATAGTAAGAAGCAGTAATCCTGAGACGAGAGCACCATGACCCGAGTATTAATTCATAGGTGGGCGCTGTGAATGAAGTATCTGCATGACGGTCGCGTTCATGTAGGGGGTTTCGGTCGAGGCAGCATGGTCGACTACCGTATCACCGTACTTCCCGGCGACGGAACCGGTAGAGAGGTCATGGACGAGGCGGTGCGAATACTCGATGCGATTTCGCAAAGCACAAATATTGGATTTGATAAAACTGTCATTCAATGCGGCGGACAACATTTTCTTCGGACCGGCGAGGTCTGGGCTGAAGGCTCCTATGCGGTATGTCGCGATGACTCCGATGCCATACTACTCGGTGCGATCGGCTGGCCCGGGGCGCAACTTGAGAATGGTGATATGGCTGGGGGTGAAGTGATTCTAGGTCTGCGCTCTGGTCTAGACCTCTTTGCGAACATCCGGCCGATAAAACTCTACGAGGGAGTGAAACACAAGATTCACGGCAATTTTTCTCAACAGTGGGATCCTGACAAAGTCGATCTAGTTGTGCTGAGGGAGAATACCGAGGGATTGTACCACAGCCTCCTCCACCGTTCAGCCGCCGCCGCTCAGGGCTTGGAGGAATATGAACCTCCGGAGCTTGAATTTCCCGGGCTTCATGGCGAAGTGGCGTGGGACCCCCGGCCGATTTCCAAATTCGGCAGTCGTCGTCTGATCGATGCCGGATTCCGCTTGGCCGGGCGCCGCAATGGCAATCCCGCCGGTGAGACGGTGGTGCATTGTGTAGACAAGAGCAACGTGACCAGAGGTTGCCAATTATTCCGTAAGACCTTTCATGAGGTCGCCTCAACCTACCCGGAAATCAATGCTGAGCACGCTTATATCGATGCCTTCACCATGTGGTTGGTGCGTAATCCCGAGTGGTTCGACGTAGTGGTCACGACGAATATGTTCGGCGACATCGCCACCGATCTTGGCAGTGTTCTACAGGGTGGTATGGGTATGGCGGCCAGCGCCAATGTTGGCGACGAGCATGGTATGTTTGAGCCGGTGCACGGCTCTGCGCCCAAGTACGCTGGACAGAACAAGGTCAACCCGATCGCATCAATTCTCTCGGTGCAACAGATGCTCGGCTGGCTCGGCCGGAGAAAGAATGACGAAGCCCTGAACAATGCTTCAAGGGTTGTTGACCAAGCTGTGGCCGAACACCTGATCGAGGGCAAGCAGATCACCTACGACCTGGGTGGCAGTGCGACCACCGAGGCTGTCGGGGTTGCTATCGCAGAGCGGGTCAGGTCTATCCTTTCAGAGCAATAGTCCGATAATTCACTAAACCCTCTCGATTGGTCCGATACCGATGGCAATCAGGGTCGAGGGTTTGTTTCGCGGCTACGGGCGGGGCAAGAAGCGGGTTGAAGTCCTGCAAGATTACTCGATGCGAGTTGAGCGCGGAGTGATTTATGGCTTACTAGGGCCTTCCGGATGCGGCAAGACGACGATGCTCAAGGTGATTCTAGGAAGACTTCGACCCGAGGCCGGCAGCGTCGCAGTATTGGGCGCAGAAGTCGGCACTCCCGAATGCACGGTCCCCGGCTCTGCGGTTGGCTATTCACCGCAGGAAATCGCACTCTATGAAGACCTCACCATCGCAGAGACCTTGCTTTTCCACGGTCGCCTACAGCAGATGTCACCACAGCAGATTGCCGAACGCCAAGAGTGGCTGATTGAGTTTCTCGACCTACCAGAGGCCGGTCGCCAAGTCGGTAAATTATCGGGCGGTCAGAAGCGTCGGACCTCGCTTGCAGTCGCGCTTCTGCATCAACCCGAACTGCTACTGTTGGATGAGCCGACGGTCGGCGTCGACCCGGAACTGAGATATCGAATCTGGCAGCATCTGCGCGAGATTGCCGATGCCGGCACAACCGTCATCATCACCACCCATTACATCGATGAGGCCGGCCAGGCCGATTGTGTCGGCATGATGCGAGATGGTGTATTACTCGCCGAAGGTAAACCACAGGAATTGATGGCGCCGTATGGCCATACTTCACTGGAGGAGACCTTCCTCCACCTATGTCGCCGTAGTAATGTGAAGGAGGTGGAATAATGAATATTGGACGGGTAAGGGCGATAGCGGCGAGAAAGTTTGCTTCGCTGAAGCGTGACCATCGAACTTTCGCCTTCATCATAATCATGCCAGCGATACAGATTCTGTTATTCGGCATCGCCATCGGTCAATCTCCGGTAGGTTTGGATGTTGCCTTGATCGGCAGCGAATCAACTGATATCGATGATGACCTGATGATCAAACTCGGTGCCTCAGAGAGTCTCGTCATTCACGACGAGTATACTTCGGCCGAAGAGGCGCGCAGCGCGATCGGCGAGGGAGAACTTTGGGCGGCGATAGTGGTTTCGGACAATGGGGTTATCGAAGTTCATCTCGATAACTCGAATCAACAGGTGTCTTCGACGATAATGGTGGAAGTACGAAATGCCTTGACCGAAATAATGGAGGAAAAGGGGATTACTCCCCCCGTGGAAATCGCCGACCCGGTCTATGGTGACAAAGAGCCGGCCTTCATCAATTTCCTCGCCCCCGGAATCATCACCCTCGTCTGTTTCATGTTCAGTCTGATTCTGACCACGATGTCATTTGTCGGCGAGCGCTATGATGGTACACTCGACCGGGTATTCGCCGCCGGAACCCAACCCTCTGAGGTGCTGGTTGGGCATATGATCGCATTCACATCGATATTGATTGGGCAGGTCTCGACGGTGATTCTCATCGCCGTCTATGGTTTTGATATTCCGCTCAACGGTAACCCGTTGATGGTATTCGTGTTGGCAATGTTACTCGGCTGGGCGGCGATGTGCATCGGCATGTTCATCTCGACCAAGGCGACCTCGGAGTTTCAGGCCATCCAACTGAATATGCCGTTCATGTTCCTGGTGTTGTTGATTTCAGGAATATTGTGGCCGGTCGAAGCCCTTCCCGGCTGGTTACAACCGATATCGTGGAGCTTGCCGACCACCTGGACCGCCGAGGCCTTCCGTAGTATCATGATTCGCGGCTGGGGCTTTGAACAGAACGTCGTAGCTGGCGCTTTCGTCTACAATATCGTCTTCGCAGCCATCATGTTGATGGTGGCGGCAAAATCACTCAAGACTCAGGACTAGAGTCTGTGCGGCTGATATTATTGTATATCTCATCAAGAGATGATTTCAGGTTGGCAAGATTATCCCATTCCCGGTTCACAGCTGGTGCACCGGTTATCAGAGTGGTGAGCAGGTTGGCACAGAATCTGGTTAATTCATCGACGATTGTCACATTTCCCATCTTTGCACTGCGCGAGAGGGGATTGAGGTCGACCACCAAGACATCTTTACCCATTGCGACCAAGGCCTCACACCTATCTCCGTCTTCAAGTGGAACCAGGATTACATCCGAATCCAGAATCCCCTCGCGGTGGCATTTCGCCCGAGGTCCTTCCAGGCCCGGGATGGAGGCATCGGGCTTGGCCCCAAGAATACGAACCCCTCTCACCGTCTCGCCCCAGGTCTGCTCACCATCGTCCTGCCACCCGATAGGTGCAGGACTGTCGGCAACTGCGGTTTTACGTTCAGACATATGTTCCAAAAGTGCGGTCATTCTTTCAGGGGTACGATAGAAGATGTTGATTTCAAGTGGACAATCAAGGAGAGCAGAACAGCGAATCAAGTCATCAGCAGCCAGCGCCGCGACGTTACCATTGATGCTGATCACCACCCGGCCCCCGGCACTCAATCTGGCGGCAGCCTCTGTGGTCGCCTCCAGTGCGGTAGCGGTGGTCATCTCACCCAGCAGGTAGTCGAAGGCCTCGCCACGACCGTGGGCGATCAACGCCGATGCGGCGAGCATTCCCTTGGCGGCGGCATCTTCCAGCATTGCTCGTCTGAGCAGTGAAGCGTAGCGAGGGTGGCTCGGGTCTGCTGCGTGGCTCACAATATCCCCTCATGCACCTTCTATCAGCAATGAAAAATCATGTGGCTGGGTGCCGCTATTAATCGCACTGGTCGAAATCACATCGACGCCACAATTCTCCCATTCATTGAGTGCGGCGAATTTTATCCCGCCGCTGGCCTCCAGTAGAACTCCATTCCGCAGCCCGGCCTCCCGTAGGGCGACATCGGCCTCCCTCGCGCCATCCGCGCCCAGGTTATCCAGCATGATGACACAGGGCTTGTGGATGGTCTGCTGCTGCCATGCTGACGCGGCACTCACCGCTTCTTCGACCGAGCGGACTTCGATGGTGAGGAATGCTCCGACATCAGCCTCATCCAAGTTGATGATTCGCTGATGAATAACCCCCTTTTCTCCGACCTCGTTTTCGCATTCCCCGGAATCATCGGCTGACGCGACCAAGTCATTCTCCTTCAGCATACACGCATCCCGCTTGCTCAGCCGATGGGTGAGCCCACCACCGAGGTGAACCGCCCACTTGTCGAGCAGTCCCCATGCGGTCTTGCGGGTGCAGGCCACCGGAATCGGGCTGGCGCTGGACCACTTGGCCGAATTGGTGGCGATTCCCGAGAGTTGGCCGATGAGGTTCAGAATACTCCTTTCCAGCATCAGGATTGTATTGCGCCCACCCCTGAGCACAGCCACCACATCATCTTGGCCGATGGCATCACCATCACCGAGGTACCATAGGGAATCGATGTCGGTGGTTCTGGTTGCGATGATGTAGTCAGCGGCCCAGGCACCGGCGAGGATTCCGGTCTGACGAGAGATGATGGTGAAACTGGCGATATCGTCATCAGCCGCGAGTTGACCGATGACCTCGTCATCGGAAAGCATTGCAAAGGCCCAGCGCTCGATACTCTCCTCCAGCCAACGTGTGCCTTCTTCTGCTCGCCAAAGCATGAAGCCGCGGTCGTGCGGCAATCGCCAACCATCCTTGTTCGTCACGATTATCCCAAGCCGCTCGCATCTAAGGATTGTCTCCTTGCCCACCCCGACGCTTTCTTCATATCGTCGAGACTGGCGAGGTCGTGGCTGAGGTTGTAGTGGTCGGGGGAGGCTTGGCGGGACTTGCCGCGGCCTTTGAGGCGGCGAGGAGAGGACACTTCGTCACCGTCCTGGAGGCGAGCGGCACGATTGGCGGGCGTGGCACCAGTACCGTGGAAAAGGAAACGCCACTCGATGCAGGCCCTCACCTGCTCAATTATCGTGGTCCTCTACATGTGTTACTCACCAAGGCGAGCAAGGTTGCAGTGCGCGGCAGGAGGCTTCGTAGTGATCAATTTCATCGCCGCAGTGGCGGACGCTGGATACCTCTTGCCCTATCATCGAAGGCGATTCGTCAAACCGAGATGCCGCCGGCGCAGAAACTCGAACTCCTGCGTCTGCGCCGTACCCTGAAGAAGGCTGCAATCACCGAGCCCGGGCGCCGATTTGACGATTGGATTACCGCTCAGTCGGAAGAATTGCAAGATGAATTAGCGGTTTGGGCGAAGATGAGCACCTGGCTGTCTCCGGCCTGCGGCTGCACCACGAAATTTCACGCGAATCGTGCCCTTCACGGGCTGTGGAAGCGCGGCTTCCTGAGAGCCGACCATGGCTGGGCGGATATGGTTGGCAGGCTACTCTCGGCCCTCGATAAGTTGGGTGTCGAGGTGAGGTCAGGGGCGAAGATTTCGGCGCTGAAGTGCGATGTGAATGGGAAGGTGAAGAAGGTACAAGTCGAAGGCGGGCGGCGAATCCCTGTCGACATCGTGATTCTTGCACTACCGCGAAAAGCCACTATCAAGATACTTCAGGCCTCGGCAATCGATTCACCCGGGGATGAGAATACTCCACTTGAGGCGAGCCTGCTCGATCTGGTGCTCAAGGGGCGCTTCCTGTGTGAGGGGATGATGTATGACCAGAATAACGACGTCATCCTGCTCAATCATTATCGCGATGATGCCAACACCTTCCGCTCAGTCATCTCGGCGATGGCGACCGATGAGGTTGCAGGCGACGGTGCCGCCGTTGCCGGTGCCGCAAGGATTGCCAGAATAGAGACCACCCTCGACCAGACCGCCAGCGGCTGGCGCCAGCAGATTGAACTCCGCCGCCAAACCAACTCTATTTTCATCGCTGGAGCACTCCCAAGTCAGAACCGACCGCAGGTCGACCACTTTGCTGAACGCGGTATTCTGCTGGCCGGGGATTGGCTTGAATCAGAACATTGGCTCGCCGATGCTGCGGTCGATACCGGCCTGCGGGCCGGGGCGATGATTCAAGAACGGTCACCATAGCGAGTGAACATGCGCATCGTTACGTGGAACGTCAACGGCATCCGGGCGGCGATTCGCAAAGGTCTGGATGAATTCGTCGAGCGAATCGCCCCCGACATCCTCCTGCTGCAGGAGGTGCGGGCGTTTGAGGAGCAACTCCCCAAGGGTTGGAAGCCGGGAATGGACGAAACAGTTTGGAATCCGGCTGAGAAAAAGGGCTACTCGGGGACAGCGACTTGGGCGAACCGAGAATTCGTCGAAATCGGCCGAGGGATGGAATCGTCATTGGACCGAGACGATTCTGAAGGGCGAATCATCCACACCAAACACCCGTTCGCCAACACTTCTCTGCATTGTATCAACGTCTATCTTCCCAGCGGCTCAAACAAGGAGGAGCGGCAGTTGTACAAGGAGGGCTGGATAGAGGATTTGTTGAACTGGGCACAGCGTTTCACCGACCACGATGAGCCGGTGCTATTGTGCGGCGACCTGAATATTGCCCATACTGAGAACGATATCTGGAACCCATCGGGCAACCGTTTCACCTCGGGCTTTCTTCCGCAAGAGAGAGAATGGTTCAGCAGATTACTGGCCAGCGGATGGCACGACTTGTTCAGGATTCAGGTTGGTGAGCAGAAGGGCCCCTATTCCTGGTGGTCCAATCGCGGCCAGGCCCGCGCCAAGGACCGCGGATGGCGCATCGACTATGTCTTGGCCAATGCCGCGGCGCGGCCAATGCTGGCAAGTGCTGAGATAATGCGAGAAGGTGGCTTGGTGGTCAGCGACCACGCTCCGGTGATAATCGACTTGGCCGAATAGTCACCACCCAATGTTCCCGGGAAAAACGTGTTAAAATCCCGGGTTTAGACGCACAAGGGTCTGTACTTAAACCCGTTCAAATCCCCTGAAACTAGAGGGTACCATTCCGATTGATCCCTTTCGAGTGGGGGCCCTTCCGGATTCTACTCAGATTAAGTCCAATAGATTGCAAGAAAAAAGTTCTGAATTTCCATCGGTTGCAATAACTAAGAATCATCCATTCATATTTATTCGCAAATTGAAGGAAGAGTCAGTGCATCAACTGTGCTAGACCATGCGTCACCATCAATACTAACTCGAGAATACACAGCACAGTTGCCTGGTTCTTCTTCAGTATTAATAAATAACCAATCACCATCAACCACAAACCAAACTGTGACGGCAGGATCATTATCCCAATGTAAGTTAAGGGTACCGTTGTCGTTAATACTCCAATTCCCTGTGTATGGATGGTTATCATCAGGTTCGCCTACACTGGACCCATCACTATTGAAAACCAGTTCTAGTGATTCTGCGTGGTACCAATCACCAACAATACCCCCCTCACTATCATCTTCCCCAAGACATCCGGCGATGGCGGAGGAAATCATAAGTAGAGTCAATAAAATGCAAATACTGTAGTGGCGCATGAAAATCGGTGGTTGTACAATGATGATAAACTAATCTCCGAAATAATTCATTTCAGTTATATTGGGGGGGGGGGGGGGGGTCATCCTAAACCCCATCCGAACAGAGAATCCGTTCTGATGGGCTTCGCGTCGGTCCTTCGGAACGTTACCCAATGTTCCCGGGAAAAACGTGTTAAAATCCCGGGTTTAGACGCACAAGCGTCTTAATTGATCAGTTACCACCAACCGATTCCGACTCCAAACCACCAAAAGAATGCTATCCCAAAGGGTATCCAAAAGAAAATTA